>ENA-OUOG01001332-OUOG01001332.1-marine-metagenome-genome-assembly--contig:-NODE-1332-length-29063-cov-5.965363_pt1 | contig 29063 bp, 27 predicted proteins | sample MGYA00248635_ERZ508505 | MGnify/ENA primary metagenome ERZ508505 (study PRJEB26176, sample SAMN06267871) | marine metagenome | isolation source: Saanich Inlet, British Columbia, Canada | place: Pacific...
TGGGGGCAGTATGATGTAGTTATTCTTCCGCCGAGTTTTCCTTTTGGTGGAATGGAAAATCCAAGACTGACTTTTGCTACACCGACGATTATAGCGGGTGATAGAAGCTTGGTGTCTCTTATAGCTCACGAGTTAGCTCATAGCTGGAGTGGCAATCTTGTGACCAATGAAACGTGGAACGACTTCTGGTTAAATGAAGGGTTTACGGTATACTTCGAACAGCGAATAATGGAGAAGATATTTGGTAAACCCTACGCAGATATGCTTACTAAGTTAGGAATGGGTGATTTAGTGAATACCATAGACGAGCTAGAAAAAGAAGGAAGAGAAATTGACACACACCTCTATTTAGAGTTAGATGGTCGAGATCCCGATGATGGATTGACAGATGTAGCATACGAAAAAGGAAGGTTTTTTCTACAAACGACGGAGTCGATAGTTGGGAGAGAGCGTTTCGATTCTTTTTTACGTACCTATTTCACTGTCAATAAGTTTAAGCCAATGAACACCGAACGATTTATAAACTACCTGAGTGATCACTTGTTGACTGATGAGGAAAGCGTGGACCTAGGTGCGGATGAGTGGATTTATGAACCGGGGTTACCTCATAACTGTCCAGAACCCTATTCACAGGAGCTGGACAAGGTAGAGTCTTCATTAGCTAAATATAATAATGGGAGAATAAGTGCAGATAAAATAAATACAGAAGGATATACTACACACCATTGGCTTTACTTTTTACGAGGATTAAGGAATCTTAATCTGGAGAAAATGGAGGAGTTAGACGCTGCTTTCTCGTTTACAGAAACAGGAAATAGTGAGATTGCATGCGATTGGTTTAAGCACGTAGTAGAGCAATCTTACAAGCCTGCATATCCAGCGATGGCTTCTTTTTTAGAACGGGTAGGAAGACGAAAGTTTTTGACCCCGATATACAGTAGGTTAGCATCCACGCCAGAGAACAAAGCTTGGGCAAAAGAGGTGTATGCCAAAGCTAGACCAGGATATCACTCGGTTAGTTACATTACTATAGATGGTATACTGAAGTAGATATACTTAGCCTGCATTCATTTATTAAAAATAACAACCAATGAAAAAGACCAAGCGTTTAGGCCCTATTGCGTTTATTGCTGTGTCTCTTTTTCTGACAGCGTGCACGAGAAATCCATCATCAAAAATCTACAATATGTGGAGTTTAGACCAGTATGATAGCTTGTCAATAGATAGTGGCATGCTAGCTGATATAACTAGGGAAGGAATTACTTATACCTTCTCAAAAGATGGCAAGTATTCCATAAGTGGAGCACTTTATGAGACAGGTACATTTGAAATTAATGAAGACGCCACTATGCTAATCTTACAAGCTGATGGAGTCCGCACGGTGTACGATGTACAACTTAATGAGCGTATGCTTAAACTTACTTCAGGAGAACAATCAAAGACATTTAAAGTAAAGGAATAAAATTATGGGATTATTTGACGTATTTAAAAAGAAAGCAACTACAAAAGAGGAAGAGAAAAATCCGCTAATGGGTTACTTATCAGAGGCAAATCTAGCAATAGAGAATCTGCAAGTGACAGAAGCCAAAGGAACAGTGACGGTCACTGGCACTGCATACGATGGAGAAACTGTGTCGAAGGCGCTAGAAATACTAAAGGAAAAGGGAGTCACTTCTGTGACGAATAAAATGAATCTAGCCAACCTGTCTCACTTAGGGGTAAAGTATAAATTAGCAACCAACGGGAAGAATCTCAACTGCAGAAAAGGACCGAGTAAGGACGATGCGATTGTAGGCAAGTTTCCTCCCAATGCTACGGTAAACTTAATACAAAAACACAGTGCCAAGTGGCACAAGGTAAGCGGCGATGGTATAGTAGGATACTGTCTTACGGACTACTTAAAGCCAGTAAAAAAATCGTAGGATTGGCTTACCGAAAAAGCCAAAATAAAAAAAGATGACTGAAGTCGTCTTTTTTTATTTGTGCAATTGAATAACGTAGCTATTTTTGCACTCCTTTTGAAAAAGAGGAAAATCTAACCGGGCCTATAGCTCAGCTGGTTAGAGCACCTGACTCATAATCAGGTGGTCCCTGGTTCGAGTCCAGGTGGGCCCACTCAATAAAATAAAGGGCTTACGTTAAGTAAGCCCTTTACTTTTTCACGCTGTAACACATTTGTAACACAATCTGTCATTTAGCTCATAATTAAATTGATGTTTTGACAGATAAAACCCAAAAAAATCCGAACTATTTTTCTTATTCAACACCCCCCGTACTCTTTTAAAATATGGGTTTCCTATTCAAAGCCTTTGCTCAGAAAGGGTATAGAACCCGATGGTTTTGGGTTTGTGATTTATCGAACTGATAAATTTAATGGTCTAGATTTTTAGACTAAAGGTTAGATAAGAGTCTTATAGACTCTACCAAAACGGAATAAGAAGGTTGATCTTTTTTATCCCGCTTTTTTTTGTTCCTCATCTGTCACTATGCCTAGGATGTAGCCGATCATACAATTAATATTCTTGGTTCGATAAGTGCTATTTTACGCTTTTCTAGTATTCATCATAATTACAGCATTTCAAGGTGAATTTCAACGTTCATTGACCTTGCTTTGTAATAGTAAAACACTACATTTGGTCATTAGCCTGTAGATAAATGTGTTATCATGTTAAAATGACTGAACGACTAGACCTAGTTGCTAAACGACTTGGTTTATTGCCACCTAGAGGAAATCATCAAGACCTGTTTACTCCTGAAATGCACTTTAATGGCTTTTCCTTTCCATGGATGCCCATCCTGACCAATTCTGATCCAAAACAGATGAAGCTAGGTAAATGGTGGCTTATGCAACCATGGCAGCAGGAATTTGATGCAGGAGCGCATAACTGCTTAAATACCCGTATAGAAAATGTAAATAAATCCCACAGCGTATGCAATACGTATCAAAACAATAGGGCCGTAATGATAGTTGATGGCTTCTACGAACATCAATGGCAAGATACCAAGGGAAAGCATAAAAGATGTTTTCTAATGAACAGAATGAAAGGTGACCCATTCTACTTAGCATGTCTTTACAGTAAGTGGCACTATGAGGAGGTCAAAGCTGAAATTAATACGGTAACGGTATTAACAAGACCTGCTAACGCTCTTATGGCTGAAATTCATAATAGTAAAATGCGGATGCCGGTAATTCTTGATGAAGAAAAAGCGCATAAATGGTTGTCTGGAGATCTTGATATTGGGTTCATGAAAGATGGAATGGAAGAGTATTTCTCTGATTATAATTTAATGTACATGCCTTACGATTATAATCGTCCGCATATAATCCGGTCGCACTAATTTGATAAAATGGGATGGGGATATTACTTGTAAAAATGGACAAGCACCATCGATTTCCAAAAGAAATGATTCTTCAGGCAGTTTATTTCAACTTGAGATACGTTGGAATCTGTTAATTTTACAATCTGACAGAATTAATGCGATAGAATCCTAAACTACAGCTGTATTATTAGTAGTGTAAAACTAGTAAATGGTTATGTATAAAAAATGATAGTTGTAGTTAAGCCTAATTTTAGTAATTTGGTCTCATGAATGAGGCGAACTATAGTGAACTAATAGAATGTTATGGATTTCTTTTCGAGCCAGAGTTGTTAGAAGAAATAAGACGAAAAGGAACTTGTCACTCTGCTAAGGCAAATATGGTGATTTTAGATTATGGCGATGAAATTAGTGCCATGCCATTGGTGATAGACGGAGCCATTAAGATTTTGAGGCAAGATAGTAAGGGAGATGAGCTCGCACTTTATTATTTAGAAAGAGGAGATACGTGCTCTATGACGGTAACATGCTGTCTGCAGAAAAAAAAGTCTGTGATACGTGCCATCGCTGAAACAGATGTGCGGTACATTACCGTTCCATCAGAAAACAATAAAATATGGATCAGGAAATACGAGAGTTGGATGAAATATGTCTTTGAAAGCTATAATTATAGATTTGATGAGCTTCTAAATTCGGTTGATCAATTGGCTTTTGACAATATGGGTGAACGACTCAGAAAGTATCTGAAGGATCAGGTTTTAATAAAAAAGTCTAGTTTGCTTGATATTAGCCACCAGGACATTGCCGACGACATGCATTCCTCTAGAGTAGTTATTTCTAGGTTACTTAAGAAGTTAGAAAATAAAAATGTGATTAATCTAAAAAGAAATAAGATAGAAATGCTGGACCTGTAGTCGTGATTTTGTTAACCCTAGCCATTTTAACGGTGTTTATTAATTGTTGGCGTTTGTTTGGTGAATTAGTGAAATGCCAATTCAAGAACATTGCTTTGGAAGTAACTCATGTTACTTAACATCTAGACACTCTGCTCTTCCTTTGCATAAGATTGTATGCAGCGCGAAAGCAATATTTTTATCATAATCAACTTTACAAATCAAAATAGAGCATGAGGATTTTACTAGTCTTCATACCTATTTTTTTAAGAGTAACGGTTTCAGCCCAGTCTCCTCCTGAAGACAAAAATTTACTTCATTACTTCTCAAATGGGGAGCTCTCAGGCCAAATAAGGGACTTTACCATGTCGACCATTAATGCAGGTGAGTTAGATGATTATTATGCCAATGCCATTGGAGCATCTATTCATTATGAAACGCTGCCGTTTAAAGGATTTTCAGTTGCATTAAATGGTATTTTTGTTTATCGTGTTTTCTCCAATGACATCCTCGCCATTGATAGGATAGCTCAGGACCATTCACAGTACGAGCTTCAGTTATTTAATATAAAAGACAAAGGGAACTTCTCAGACTTGGATAGGTTAGAAGAACTCTATGTAAAGTATGAGAGAGAGAAACTGGCCTTTACGTATGGTAAAATGGAAATTGAAAGTCCTCTGGTTCGATTACACGACGGGCGCATGAAACCAAAGGTTTTCTCTGGTTTCAAAACAAATGTGAGTCTCCATTCACATAATATCACTGGGGCATGGTTTACCAAAGCCTCTCCTCGGTCCACCACTCATTGGTATCCGGTAGCGCATGCTATTGGGATATATAGCAATGGATTCACCACGGAAGGTGATGAAGCTCATTACCACGACCAGATATCATCTGCAGGGCTAGGAATAGTTGGCTTAGACATGAAACTTAAAAAAAACACGAACATAAATGCGTGGAATTACTACTTAGACAATATTTCGAATAGTACACTTGTAAAAGTAGATATAACTAAAGATACAGGAGTGTATGGTGGATTCATGTATTTGTATCAAAGGCCTATCAATAGCGGAGGTAACATAGATCCCCGTTATACTTTTCACCAAAGCACGGAACGTACTAATCTCCTGAGTGGTAGTCTAGGTTATCATTTTGGTTTTTGTGATGTCAAGGCAAATGCCACCCATATATTAAACTCTGGTAGGTTTCTATTCCCAAGGGAGTTTGGTGTAGACCCAAGCTATACCTACATATCAAGAAGTCAGATTGAAGGACAAGGGAATGCTACAAGCTTTGGTATAACATGGCTAAAGAATATAAAAAATATAGAAGTAAAAGTAGATTGGAACAGAATGTTGACAGATAATCGTGCGCTGTACAATAAGTATATGTTGCCGTCTTACGACCAATTTAATTTGGATTGTTCTTATGGTTTCGAGGATAAGTTAGATGGGCTAGAACTGCGCTTACTATATGTGTATAGAATATCCACAGACAGAGATATCGTCTTGTCAAAACAGCATAATACGGTTAATTTCAACCAAATAAACGTGGTAGCAAATTTCAATTTTGCGATGCAAAGAAATCACCATAATTTGAGTCATTAAATACGTATAACCACCAACTAGTTAAAGCTAGCAATTTAACAACATCCTCCACCATCATAATGGAAGGTAGACTTACTGATGAAAATATCTTCTCTTTGGAGTGAAGCAAGATCACCAGCCGTCTTATCGCAAATGGCCAGTGGCTGGTTTTTCAGTAGAATATGTCCCTTCTCATCATCAAAGAGTTCGTCTTCTCCGTAATAAATGGCTGCTTTTCCTGTGAAAATACAAGGTCCATCTGCTGGCATGGGGTCTTTGATTGCAGCTACTTCTATCGACTCTATGTATATTAAGTCATCTGTGGCATAATCCTTTGGGCTTAAGATACGATAAGGCTTTCGTGCTCTTATCTCAATGGTGCCAAAGCCTGCATCTGTTAATTTTTTGATGTACTCTGTAATTGGCAAGCTACCACTTAAACATAAAGCGCGTAACGTGTCATCATTTCTTAATGCATCATTCATGGGCTGCTCGCAAGTAGGATCGCTCATAACCAGACGTCCATGTGGTTTTAAAACCCGGTACATTTCGGAGATGGCTTTTTCTAAATCCTCTTCTTTGAAAATATTGAATAAGCAGTTTTGTGCTGCTACGTCAATACTGTTGTCGTCTACTGGTAGATTCAGTGCGTCTCCTTTTCGTAAATCTACGAAACTGCTTTTAAACCAGTCGTTTTGTTTTTCGGCTTCTATAAAGTTTTTACGAGAGGCTTCTAGCATTTCATCAACTACATCTATACCTATCACTCCATTTGCCTGCCTAGAGAAATAGGCAAATTGAAGCAGTTCCATTCCACCACCTGCGCCCACATAGAGTATTTTGGGGCTATTTGTCAAGTCACGGGCATGCACAGTACTGCCGCAGCCATAATTCATTTGTTGCATTATGGTAGGTATTTTTAAGCCTGGTAATTCCCAGATAGGATTGGTGGTGCAACACAGCCCTACATCTGGAATCAAGGCAGCTTCTTTATATATGTCGTGTGTGGTTTTTAAATAACTCATAAGTTTTTTATTAATTGGGTAAATAGGTGTACTAAATTCGGCTCTGATTTTTCGACAATCGCCATTATCTCTGGTATGTTTATAGGACTTAAATTATCAGGATCACACTCATCAGTGAGTACAGAAATGGCTGCAATTTTGAGACCTAATTGTTTAGCAACGATTACTTCGGGTACAGTGCTCATTCCTACGGCATCTGCACCTATAATAGTAAGCATTCTGTATTCAGCTCTAGTTTCTAGTTGAGGACCTACTACACTGGCGTAGACTCCTTTCTTTATTGTGATATTTTGCTCTTTGGCAATTGATTCTAGTTCTTTTAGGAGAGAGGAGTCATAGGGATCACTCATATCTATAAAACGTTCTCCAAGTTTCTCCACTCCTTTAAAAGCGAGAGGTGACCCTCCTTGCAAATTGATGTGGTCTTCTACCAACATTAATTCACCTTTTTGGAAGGTTAAATTTACCGCACCAGCAGCGTTAGAAATTAGAAGCGTATGTACTCCTAATGCTTTCAAAACCCGAACGGGGTAGGTAACCTCTTCTAGTGTATAGCCTTCATACAAGTGAAATCTACCGTGCATTACAATTACCCTTTTACCATGAAGTTCGCCAAAGATTAGCTTCCCCGCATGGTATTCTACAGTAGACGCAGAAAAGTGAGGTATATCCTGATAAGAAATCTCTTTTGAGATGTTTAGTTGATTTATAAATTTACCTAAACCTGTTCCTAAAATCACACCTATCTCAGGATTTTCAAAACCTTGTTTATGTAAAAAGTCTACCGAAGTCTTTATTTTATGTATCATTTAGTCAGTTGGGTATTTCTTTGGCAATATTCTATGTAAAGACAAGAATTCTTTAAATCCTCAAATGTATCCACATCATTTAGCGTAGAAAGTAAATGAGTGGTTATTTTATTTTCCCTCAATTCTGCAAGGGTTTTCTGGAGTAAGTTTGGTTGGCTCCATGGTTTGTTTTCAAAGATACAACTGTTCATTTCTGACATTCCTATAAGGTAATAGCCACCGTCATCAGCAGGTCCAAAAACCGTATCGGCGTTATTTAGTTGAGAGAATGCATCTTCTATGATTACACTGGATATTTCGGGTAAGTCTGAGCCGATTAAAACTATTTTTTTATAGCCATCAGCAAATCCATTTTTAAAGGCATTTTTCATTCGCTCGCCTAAGTCTACACCGTTTTGTAACGATTTTTCATCGTGCGGCCATCTGCTTTCCATTCTGGTTTCTGAAAAAGAAATACGTTTGTTCATTTTTAGTGGGGCAGTTGCTTGTTCTGTGATGTCCAGTAGCCGAGTGTAAACAAATACGGCTTCTTCATGTCCTATAGTTTTAGCCAGTCTAGTTTTGACCATACCCGCCTTGACGTTTTTTACGAATATGATGACCAACTGTTCACTTTTCATACGCTCCTTTATTCACTATGTTTTTTGCGATACGGACCCTTGGCAACTGCTGCCAGCGCCTGCTGTGCATCCATAGCAATGTTGGGAAACCACAATAGCTCTTGCTGCTAAGACCTCTTCGTTGTAGTCTTTTATATGTTTTACTTTACTATTTACTTTTAGCTCTAGCATTTGATTAAAATCACAATCGTATAACCATCCGTCCCAACTTACTGAGAGGGTGTTTCTGCACATTACATTGGCTACGGCAGCGGGATTATATGCATCCACTAGCGTATACATATAGTCTTCATAGTTGTCCGAGACGAGGAGATAGTCCAAGAAGCGGCTAATTGGTAAATTAGTAATGGCGAATAGATTATGAAACTGGATGTTAAAATCAGACAATAGTGATTTCTTAAATTCGGATTCCATTGCACGTTGATCTCCAGGCAAAAAAGCTCCAGATGGATTGTACACTAAGTCTAAACGAAGTGAACTGTCTGGCATGCCATAGCCTATGGCATTAAGTTCTTCCAGTACTTGAATGGACGTATCAAAAACTCCATCTCCACGTTGCTTGTCTGTTTTTCCTTTCGTCCAATGCGGCATAGACGAAACTACGTGAACATTATGCTTTTTAAAGAAGTGTGGAAGATCGTGATATTTTTTATTGGCCTTTATGATGGTGAGATTAGATCGTACAATGAAATCGGATATTCCAAGCTTCGAAACTTCCTCTACGAACCACCTGAAATTAGGGTTCATTTCTGGAGCTCCTCCAGTCAAATCCAGGGTGTGGACACCAGCGTCTCGTATCACTTCTAAGCAGTACTCCATAGTCTCTTTGGTCATTATTTCCTTGCGGTCTGGACCCGCATCTACGTGGCAATGCTCACATACTTGATTACACATGTAGCCGAGATTAAGCTGAAGAATTTCTAGCTTTTTTGTGCGTAAAGGGTGCTGATTTGATGTCGCAATTTTCTCTCTGAAAGTTGGTAATTCGCCATTTGCAAAAATGCCGCTAGACAAAACCTCTAGCTGTTTTTCTGCCTTTGATAAACTATCGTTTCTTTTATGTAAAGATTTTTTACTCATTTACATAGATAGTTTTTCATACTTGTTCATCATTTGAACTCCATGTACCAAGGTAGCACCACTTTCTATCGCAGCTCCTACATGCACGGCTTCCATCATCTCTTCTTTAGTTATTCCTTTTTGCAATCCATCTTTCGTATAAGCATCTATACAATAAGGGCATTTCACTACATGGGATACCGCCAAGGCTATAAGCGACTTCTCTCTAGCTGTTAGTGCTCCTTCTTCAAATACTTTACCGTAGTAGTCAAAGAATTTTTCTCCAAGCTCCTCACTCCAATCAGTGATGTTTTTAAACTTTCTTAAATCGTCTGGATTGTAATATGTTTTAGACATAATTTTATATAACAAGCGAAACTACATTTTTATCAGTTAACGAAATAGTATCGATGTTACATAAGGGCAGTTGATAGCCATATATCTGATAAAATTTTCAGTAATTATTTATTCTGAAATACCGTAAATGTCTTTTATATAAAGGATTATGTGTTGGTAAGAGCTGTGTTGCTCTTTTTTCTACATGTATTTTAAAATCAAAATAACATAAAGCGAAGTACAAAGTACACGTGAAATAAAAATTAGATATTAAGCAAGAATTGAAAAAAAATGTCCAAGTTTGAAGATTAATATCTCATGTCTGAAGAACACGTAATTATTATAGGGAATGGCATTTCTGGAATTACCTTAGCACGGCATATTCGTAAGCTTTCAGATAAGAAAATTACAGTTATTTCTAACGAGACAGAGCACTTTTTTTCTCGAACGGCTCTTATGTACATTTACATGGGGCATATGAAATTTGAACACACAAAACCATATGAAGACTGGTTTTGGGAAAAGAATAAAATTAGCCTTAAAAAAGGGTATGTTCAATCCATAGATACGACATCAAAGAGTCTGGTATTTCAGAATAATGAAATACTAGAATATGATAAGCTAATAATGGCTACTGGGAGTAAACCAAATAAATTTGGTTGGCCAGGTGAAAATCTAAATGGAGTACAAGGACTCTATCATTTGCAAGACCTGACGACTCTTGAAAAATACGCTGCTAACAATCAGGTGTGTGAAAGAGCTGTGGTAGTAGGTGGAGGGCTAATAGGAATAGAACTGGTAGAGATGCTCATTTCTAGGAATATTCCCGTTACATTTTTAGTCAGAGAAAAAAGTTTCTGGGGCTCCGTGCTCCCTTCACTAGAAAGTGAAATGCTCAACAGACATATTAAAGATCACCATGTTGACCTAAGGCTTGGGGTTAACTTAAAAGAAATAAAAGGAGATCAGAATGGCGCTGTTAGGTCAATTGTAATTAAAGAAACCAACGAAGAGATAGCTTGTAATTTGGTTGGTTTGACTGCAGGTGTTTCTCCCAATATAGAGTTTGTCACATCTTCAGATATTGCGACTAACCGAGGGATACTAGTAAACAGGTTTTTAGAGACCAATGTCCCAGATGTATATGCTATTGGAGACTGTGCTGAGCAGCAGGAACCAATTGGAAAGAGAAAAGCTATTGAAGCAGTTTGGTATACGGGTAGAATGATGGGAGAAACGCTCGCACACACTATTTGTGGCAATAGAACTGCATATAATCCGGGTCATTGGTTTAACTCAGCTAAGTTTTTGGATATAGAGTACCAAACCTACGGATGGGTAAATCCTGCACCTTTAGAAAAAAACAGGCACTTTCATTGGATGCATCAAGACCAATCAAAATGTATCACGATAGAATACAATCAAAGTACGGGTGAAGTAAACGGTATAAATACGTTTGGAATCAGGCTTAGGCATGAAGTGTTCCACCAATGGCTGACCGAAAAACAAGATATAGATTTCGTATTAAAGAACCTGGGCAAAGCTAATTTTGATCCGGAGTTTTATGCTCGGTATGAAGGAGATATACTGGAGAAGTATAATTTAGATTTAGCATCGGTATAACTATGGAAAATCTACAAAATACAAGTATGTCACTAGCTAGACCAGACACACAGAAGTTGTCGGCTAAGTTGAAGTGGGCTTTGGCTTTTGGTTCTTCTGGGTTGTTCATTTTACTATTGGCTATGTTTAATACTCCGCTAGCCAATCACGGAGTTCTACTAGCTGCGTCATTGTCCCTTATAAGTGTCGGGGTGGTGTTGTATGCAAACGAGCTTTATCTCAAAAAATCGGAGGGGATAAAGAATGATGGTGTTTGGTTCAATGCACTCTCATCCAGAGGTGCTAGAGGTTGGGTTGTAGGTGTTGTGTTAACGATGTTTTATGTTGTTTTGTATTTCTATCCTCATTTACTTGGCTTAGGTGCGCACGGTGCAAAAAACACAGGACTTATCGCTCTTTTCGATCCACTAAGTCACTTACTAAGTGGCGGCGATGCTAGCCAGTGGTTTGTTTACGGAACCTTGTATACACTGGCCATCTTGCTGTTTGGATTTAAGTTTATGTTGAAATACAGAGGCAATAGGTACCAGCAGTTGAGAACACTTTCTGTGATGTTCTTCCAATTCGGTTTTGCCTTCCTTATTCCAGAGCTAATGGCCGGATTAAATAGTACTTCCAATTTGCCATATTATGATTTGAAAAATATGTGGCCATTGAACTATTATAACTTCGAGCAATATAGAGTAGATGGGTTTATTAGTGCAGGAAATATGGGTATGGCATTTTTGATTTTTGGAATAGTGTCCATATTTGTGATTTCCCCTTTCCTTACCTATAAATATGGAAAGCGATGGTATTGCTCATGGGTATGTGGATGTGGGGGATTGGCCGAAACAGCGGGTGATCCTTTTCGTCATTTGAGTAGTAAGACTCTTGCTTCTTGGAAAATAGAGCGCTGGCTCATCCACTTGGTCTTAGTTTTTGTAGTGCTTATGACCACAGCGGTTGTATCAACATACCTGGAAACAGACTCTTCTAAATATTGGCTTACCAAAGATGTTTTTCTAGTTTTAGTAGGTCTGCTGTTAACTACTGGTTTTACGTTAACCATGGTCTTTAAACGAAAAGAACTTGGGCAAGATGCACGCTATGGAGCGGTTGGCTTTTTTATCTTGATTATGTCTCTATTGGGAATTCATTACTCCAGCGGAGGCCAATTATTTTTTATAGATGCTGAGACACTGCGTTCTTTATATGGTCTCCTCATCGGGGCTATATTTTCAGGAGTAGTAGGAGTGGGGATGTATCCTATACTGGGGAGCAGGGTGTGGTGCAGATTTGGGTGCCCTATGGCAGCTGTACTTGGTTTTCAGCAGCGTATGTTTTCTAAATTCAGGATCACTACCAATGGCGGCCAGTGTATCTCTTGTGGCAACTGTTCTACTTATTGCGAAATGGGAATAGATGTACGAGCGTATGCCCAGAAAGGAGAGAATATAGTTCGGTCTAGCTGTGTAGGATGTGGTGTATGTGCGGCAGTTTGTCCGCGAGGAGTTCTAAAACTAGAAAATGGCAGTTTAGAAGGACGGGTAAACTCTCCAGAGGTAATGCTTGGCAACAATATGGGTAAATCAACGAATTTAGATTAAGAAGAAGGTAGCACAGTCAGTATGAGCATAAAGGTCATAATTCCAGCATACAATGAAGAGGCTTCAATCGCCAAGGTCATTTCTGAAATACCCAGTGAGGTCGATGAAATAATAGTAGTGAATAACAACTCGACAGATGGTACAAAAGAAAATGCTGCTCGAGCTGGGGCTACGGTTTTGGACGAAGAGAGAAAAGGCTATGGCTATGCTTGCTTAAAAGGCATGGACTATATTGCGTGGTTAGAAAATCAGCCTACCATCATTGTATTCTTAGATGGTGACTACAGTGACTATCCTGAGGAGTTGATAGAGGTGGTGCGGCCAATAGTAGAGGACGATATTGACTTAGTGATAGGGTCACGCGTAAAAGAACGAAGAGAATATGGAGCAATGACACCACAGCAAATTTTTGGTAATTGGTTGGCAACGAAATTGATGGGATTGTTTTTTGGTGCAAATTTTACTGATCTAGGACCATTTAGAGCTATAAAATACGATAAGCTATTATCCCTTCAAATGGAGGATAAAACCTATGGATGGACCGTAGAAATGCAGTTGAAAGCAATCAAAAAAGGGCTTAGTTATACAGAGGTTCCTGTTAGGTATAAAAACAGGATAGGTGTTTCCAAGGTGTCTGGTACTGTAAAAGGTAGCGTATTAGCAGGAGTGAAAATATTAACATGGATTTTTAAGTATAGTTTTAAATGAGTTTTTTGGAATACGCGATAATCGTAGTCTATTCAATGGCTATAGTCTTCATCTTCTTCTTTGCAGTTTCAGAAGTTGCTTTAATGCTCAATTACCTTTCTTATCATAAGACGTATAATAAGAAAAATGAAATTAATTCACGTTTTTTTGAGAAGGAATATCCACTAGTCACGATACAATTGCCCGTGTACAATGAGCTATATGTAATGAAGCCTTTGCTAGAAAATATAGGCAAAATGGACTACCCTAAAGATAAAATAGAGATACAGGTATTGGATGATTCCACCGATGAGTCATATGAGTTGACAAAAGAGTATGTAAGCCAGTTGCAGGAGCAGGGGTTTGATATAGCTCATATACATAGAACGAACAGAGCAGGCTTTAAAGCAGGGGCACTAAAAGAGGGCTTGGCACTAGCTAAAGGGGATTATATTGCCATTTTTGATGCTGATTTTCTTCCTGAGCCTGATTGGTTGCTAGAAACCTTACCCTATTTCACCAACGATAAAATTGGTGCAGTGCAAACTAAATGGGGGCATATCAATAGAGACTACTCCTTGCTTACTAAGGTGCAAGCTTTTGCACTAGATATTCATTTTACGATGGAACAGGTAGGTAGGTATGCCAAAGGGCATTTTATAAATTTTAATGGTACAGCAGGTATCTGGAGAAAAGACTGCATACTTGATGCTGGTAATTGGAAGGATGACACCTTAACCGAAGACCTTAATTTAAGCTATCGTGCTCAGTTAAAGCAATGGAAGTTAGTGTATACAGAGGACGTGGAAACACCCGCTGAATTGCCCGTTGCTATGAATGCTGCAAAATCACAACAGTTCAGATGGAATAAAGGAGGAGCAGAAAATTTTAGACGTTTGATAACATCGGTTTTTCAAAGTCATCATCATAGCCTTAAGACAAAAGTGTTTGGTGTCTTTCACTTACTGAGCAGCTCCATGTTTTTATTTGTTTTTATGGTATCCATTCTTAGTATTCCCATCTTATATATCAAAAATCAACATCCGGAACTGAAAGTTTTTTTTAGTGTGCTAAGTTTGTTTCTAGTTTCTACACTTATGTTATTTGTGAGCTATTGGGTTGTATATCAAAAATCACATAAAACGGGTGTCAAAAGCTTTGTGAATTTTGTCGGAATATTTCTTTCGTTTTTCACGATCGCTTTAGGATTTTCATTGCACAATACCATCGCTGTAATAGAAGGATTTCTAGGTAAACAGAGCGAATTTGTGCGCACGCCAAAATTCAATATTACGAGTGAAAATAAGCGCTGGAAGCAGAATAAATACCTGAATAAGAAAATCAGTTTTAGTGTGCTATTTGAAGGTTTGCTAGCCCTCTATTTCGCTTTTGGTATGTACAGCGCATTTGCCGTAAAAGAGGTCAATGGAGATTACGGATTTTTGCCTTTTCATTTAATGCTGTTCATTGGTTTTAGTTTTACCTTTATAAAATCTATTTCAGCTAAGTTTAGTTGAAGAATACGCATGCGTTCGTAAATATATTCTTGTAAATTTTGGCAAAAAACATAGAGAAATACCTGCTTTCACTACTTGTTGTAGTCGGGGGAGTGGTTTATTTTCTTTTTGGGTATTTATATAATAGATCTGATGTATTAGCGCTTTTTGGATGCTATACTATTCTGTTTATTGTTTCGTATTTTCTTATTTCAAAGTATAAGGAAAATACGAAACTGCTGGTTGCACTCGGTATTATTTTTAGGTTGGTCTTTCTTTTTGCAATCCCAAATTTATCTCAAGATTTTTACAGGTTTATTTGGGACGGGAAACTCTTGTTAGAAGGGTTTAATGTTTACCTATTTACACCCGCGTCGTTTATAGATGCCGGTCAATATCCCATTGCTCAAGCGCAGGTATTGCACGATGGAATGGGGCCGCTAAGTGCCGGTAATCATACCAATTACCCGCCGATAAATCAACTCTGTTTTTTAGTAGCATCGTGGTTCTTTCGTGACAGTATTTTAGGCTCAGTAGTGGTGATGAGATTGATGATTATTCTGGCAGATATGGGTATAGTTTGGTTTGGAATTAAGTTATTGAAAGAGCTCAATATTGCAACTTACCGTATGTTCTACTACTTCCTTAACCCCTTTATTATTATCGAACTTACGGGCAATTTACATTTTGAGGCGGTAATGCTATTTTCCCTGGTGCTAAGTCTGTATTTAATCCAAAAGAATAGATGGCAGCTGGCGGCGTGTATGTTAGCGTTTTCTGTTTCCATAAAATTACTTCCTCTTATTTTTTTACCACTTTTTTATAAAAAGCTAGGACTGAAGAGCTGGGTACTATTTTGCGTTATAGTTCTTGGCGTCGTAGTAGTGACATTTGCTCCATTTTTTTCAATGGAATTTGTGTATCACTATACGGATACAGTGGCCCTTTGGTTTCGAAAGTTCGAGTTTAATGCAAGTGTATATTATATATTAAGGTCGATAGGCTATGCGTTTAGCGGATACAATGAGATTGCGATTATTGGCAAAGTACTGTCTGTTTCAGTGCTGCTATTCGTACTTGTTTCAGCCACACTAAAAAGGAATGTTAGAACAATTGGATTAATGCATACGATGCTATTTGTTATGGCATTTTATTTCTTTACAACTACGACCATGCATCCGTGGTATTTGGCCACACCGTTAGTGTTATCTGTATTCACTAATTACAAATTTACAGTGGTATGGAGTTTTACTATTTTCCTTAGCTATTTTTCGTATTCAACTAGTATCCATCAAGAGAATACATGGCTCTTACTGTTAGAATATAGTGCAGTTTATGCTGTTTTCTTCTATGAAGTATATCGCGAAATTGTTAACAATAAAAAAAAACTACTTAACAAGTTAGCTAAGTAGTTTTTAAGTTCTTGACAGTGTCTGCCTTTTGATTAGGTTTTATCCTTCCCAAAACCATAGAGGTTTTGACCTATGAAATCTTGCGGAAATTTATCGTCTCCTGGGAAACCAATTTCTATAGTTCCACTATCTTCAGGCACATAGGCCGTTTTGAAAATATAGTCCCAAAGACTAAGGCTAATACCGTAGTTGATGCCGTATTCGCCTTCTGGTAAGGTATACGCATGATGGTAAAGATGCATTACAGGATTGTTAAATATGTACCTAAGTGGACCCCAACTAATTTTGATATTAGCATGATTCAAGTGCCCAATGGCTATAGTGATGAAGTGAACAATATATGCTTGTTCTGGTTCAAATCCACCTATAATCATAACCCCAAATGTCTTGAGTGGTTTGTAAAATACATTCTCCATCCAGTGGTACCGTAAATGTGCCGCAAAACCCATTTCCTTTACGCTATGGTGTACTTTGTGGAATTTCCATAGAAAAGGATATTTGTGAAGTAAAACATGCGTAAACCACTGAACGAAGTCTAGAATGATAAAGAAAACAAATAATTGAAGCCATGAAGGCCAATCTGAAATATTAATTAATGCAAGGCTCTTTGACGTAATGTTAAATTCTCCAAACGCAATGCCTAAAACTTTATAAAACCCACTAATTATTATGGAGAAAATAAAGAAGTTAAAGAACATGTAAAATCCATCTAACCAAAAGTCCTTTCGTGTTATAGACTGATTTTTTCTCCAGGGGAAAGCTATTTCCAATAGCCAGACGATGAGAGACAAAATAATAAGCCCCCAAAAATAATTTGTGTACAAAGGCACTTCGAAAGTTATTGACTTCCAAGTCCAATCTACTGTCCCGGTAAAAGCATTGATAAATGCATCTAAATATTTATTCATATTATAAATTGTTTGTTGTTGTTATACTATCCGTTTCAAAAGGTAAACCGTCTAAATAGCTCCACTCTGTCCAGGAGCCATCGTAGTTTTTTACATTTTCATAACCTAATAATTGAGTTAAGACAAAAGTGGTGTGTGCAGATCGTACACCGCTATGGCAATATACGATTATGGGGTCTTTTTTATCTGCACCCATGCGCCCATAAATTGCTTCGAGATCTTCTTTAGACTTAAAACACTTGTCACTAGCGTAGTTTATAGCCTCTGCCCAATCTATATGTATGCTTTTAGGAATTCTTCCTGCTTTTGTAGCTCCTTTCTTTTGCTTTTTTGCGGCGTACTCATCAATTGTTCGGGTATCTAAAACAGTAGTTTCGTCACTTAAGGCTTTGAGCACGTCTTCCTTTGATACGTAGAATTGCATCAAGGGTTTGTCAAGTTTAAAATTACTCTTCTCTGAGACTGGTATTTCAACGATCATCTTCCCCCCGACAGACTCCCACGCTGAGAGTCCACCGTGCAACATTTTTACATTGGTATAATTGTAATTCTGCAATATCCACCAGAGTCTAGAAGCGTTGCATAATCCGACATCATCATATATAACAATGGTATCCTCTGTTTTTATTCCAAGGTTACTAAATTGCAGTTCTAGTTGAGACAAGCTAGCCATCATACCCGTATAAGCGTAGGTGCTGTCTTCTATATCGGCTCTACTCAGGTGCAATGCCCCTGGTAAATGACCATTGCTGTAGTTTTCTTTGGTTCTGAAGTCTATTAGTTTAATGGTTTCGTTTTGATATGCTTCCTGGAGTTCTTCAGCAGTAATTAAATAAGGTGATGAAACCGATGTATGTGAAGTGGCTGCCTTGCGTTGTTCACAAGCACACAAACTTAGTATTGCTATAAAAAGGCTAATTTTCCAGCTCATACCATTCTATATTCTCTAATATCATTCGTCTTCCCTTCTTTTTGGACGGATAGTTAGTTACCAGATAATTGACGATTATTTCCTGATTTCCCCCTAACTCCCAAAGACCTTGGGTTTTCTGCATCCATTTAATGGTCTCATTCCACCGCTCAGCACTCATCCTGTTTTGTGTGATAAGCTTAGCAGAGTGACAACTAGTACAATTAGATACTACAGTCATAAGACCCTCGGCGTCTACAAGTCCAGTTCTAACGTGGATGCCATTCTCTATTTTATCCCATTCTTCTTCATTGAATGTATCTTCTACTACCGTCTTAGCTATACTTGCTTCGTAGGCAGCATTTTTCAAGTGTATATCTCTAATCAAGTATACTCCTCCTGCAATGAGAATTAATAATAAGAGACCTGCTAGCTTTAGCATAGCCCTTATGATTACAATTCGTAAACTGGTAGGAAAATTAGACTCCATTTATTTTACTTTTATGGCAATTCTATGGCAAGCATTATTCAAGTATCCTTTTGGATTCCACCCTGGCAATAACATAGGTTGTGCAAGACCTCTGCTATCTGTAGCTCTTGCCCATATTTCGTAATATCCTGATTTAGGAAATTGTACGGTGGCAGAAAAATGCTGCCATGCCAGTCGGTTTGCTGGTTTACCGATAGGACAAGAGGTCCAAGTAGAACCAAAGTCGATAGAATATTCCATTTTAGCTACTTCTAATTCGCCTGCCCAAGCATGGCCTCTTATTTTCAAAGATTTTCCATTAAGAACGGCTCCCGTTTTTGGAGAAGTGATAAGCGATTTCACAGGCATAGACTCTATAATACACATATCCTCCTCTTTTACTTTTTCTCCTGGAGCTACAGGATTGCACGGCACTTTGTATGCACCTACCATTTTTGTACCGTCGTGAACTTTGTTTCTAACACTTATTCTATTGACCCATTTACCAGAAACGGATGCTGGCCAGCCACCTGCAACTAATCGCAATGGGAAACCGTGAACCAAAGGAATATCCTTTCCATTCATTTTGAATGCCAGTAATGTCTCGTCTTGCATAGCCTTAGCCATAGGACACCCTCTAGAGATGGGCTCCTTCTTTGGGTCTCTGCTCAAGTGCTTATCCACTCCGTGGAAACCAATGTAAACGGCATTGCTTTTAATACCAACATCTTCCAATATATCTTTTAGTCGAACCCCCGTCCAACTGGCGCAATGCACTGCACCTACGGTCCATTGGTTCCCTTTTGCCGGTGGATCAAACTCATTACGACCATTTCCGCCACATTCTATAGCTAATTGATAGGTGTAATGCTTAAATTTAGATTTTAACTCTGCTAAGGTGTATGTTTTTTGAATAGCTGCTGATTCGCCATCTATAGTAAGTGTCCATGTGTTCGCATCTATTCCTTCTGGTACTAAACCATTATTTCGGATAAACATAGAAGCGTTAGGAGTTATATCATCATTTAACAAATGTGCTTGTGCTTCAATATTCCATGGCTTATCATTTAATACCACCATTCCCTTATCCTTTTTAAATAAGGTAAAAGGGTCGTCGGGACCTTGTAAAGCAATGGGGGTGTAGCCTTTTAATATTTTAGAACCAAATACGATATCAGTCCCCAAAAGCACCGCAAAAGAACTTAGAGCGGCTTTTTTTATAAATTCTTTTCTTTTCAATTGATTGAGTAATGAGTTGTTATGCGATTAAAAACAGTGCAATTTAACTCGAGAGGACTTCGGTCTAAGTAACGTTTGTTACATAAAACAATTCTTATGGCTCTAACATTGTAGGCTGTAGACATAAAAAAAATAAAAGAACATGTACGTTACAAAAAAAGATTTTGAGACTTCATTCACGGGGTGGACATTTATTATAGGAGCTTTATTACTATGGTTGGGGTGGATGATAATGCCGCATCACATAGGAGAATATATAGAAGCTGGTGATTTTGCTGAAATAGGTAAAAATGTGTGGTTTTGGATTTGGATGTACCGAGTACATATTTTTGGATGGGTCACCATGGGTATAGCCATCTTTGCATTTGTTTCTATGACTTCGCTTAGACCACATAGAGTCCTCGTTATTCCTGGAGCAGGGATGATCATTATTGGAACGTTTACGTTAGCAATTGCCTCCGCATTCTTCTATAACTTTGGGGCTGAAGGAGTAGGGAAAACAGCAGGAATGAGTCCAGAGGAACTGAGTATATATTTAAATAGCATCTTGTCTACCAACCAGTACGTAACTTGCTTTATTCGTTTTGGAAGGATTTTCTCTGGTGTAGGGTTTATGATACTCGGTGCCGCATTGGTAAAATGGAAAATTGTATCATCTTGGTTAGGTTGGTTTACCATATTATTTGGCCTAGTTGCTATGTGTGTAATTCTGTTTATACCAGTCAATTTTGAAGTTTACAAGCCTTTATTTCATATTAAAGCGCTATGGTTAGTGGTAATGGGTGTAACCATTTTAACCAAAGGAATACAGTTGCCGCAATCAAATACCTAATTTTAGGCTAACGCAAAAAGTATTTGCCATGCAATTTATTAAAAAGAATACGCGCCTATTTTTTTTCGCATCTTTAACCTTGGGCTTAGCTCCATTTTTTCCTGAGCCTCACATATTTGGCAAGGTGGAATGGCTGCTAGGAGGTGCCCACGGGATGACCCCGATGGATTGGTTTGATCTTGTATTGCACGGTAGTCCATTTTTATTACTGTTGATTTCACTACTGTTAAAATTGAAAAAGTGAAATTAAAGCCATAGACGTGCATAAATAAACGGTATCGATTTTTTTAATAGTAAACATTTCTCCATTCCTGTTCCTATGAGCCAGTCAATGGGTAGTATTCTTTTTTGTGCGTTTACGTTATGTACATTCACTTATCATAATGCTGATAGGAGCGGTGAGCAGGGCTTATTCTCATCTAACTGGAGATGGTGTCCAGCTAAAACTTGAATACGTTTATAAATAAGCGTTCATACCGCTTATTTTTGTCCCAATGATTATCAGAAGTAAAGCACCTTTAAGATTGGGTTTAGCTGGCGGTGGTACAGATGTGAGCCCCTATGCAGATCTGCATGGTGGGTCTATCCTTAATGCTACGATCAATATGTACGCACATACCACCATTATCCCTACAGATAATGGTAAAATATACCTAGAAGCTCAAGATATGGAAGCGTCTGAGACGCTAGACTCCAAAGCGCACTTAGAGACTACAGGTAAATTAGCTTTGCTCAAAGGGGTATACAACCGGGTCGTGAAGCAGTTTGTTAAAAAACCACTATCGTTTGAACTATATACACGGGTAGATGCTCCTCCAGGTTCCGGATTAGGCAGTAGTAGTACGTTGGTAGTGAGTATATTAGGAGCTTTCGCAGAATGGCAAAATATTCCGTTGGGGGAGTACGATATAGCGCATTTAGCGTATGAGATAGAACGCGTAGATTTGGGCCTAGCAGGAGGAAGGCAAGATCAGTATGCAGCTACGTTTGGAGGCTTTAATTTTATGGAGTTTCATAAAGACGATAAAGTAATCGTAAATCCTCTTCGAATAAAGCAGAGATACGCAGCTGAGTTAGAACACAACTTAGTGCTCTTCTATATGGGAACAAGCAGAGAGTCTGCAAAAATAATTGAGAAACAAACCCAGAATATCAACGAGAGCAATGCATCTGCCATCGAAGCCACGCATAACCTAAAAGCCCAAAGCATTCGCATGAAAGAAGCAATACTAATGGGCAATACCAATGCAATAGGCGAGGTAATGCACTCAGGATGGGAATCCAAGAAAAAAATGGCTGAGGGAATCAGTAATCCAGAGATAGACAAAATATACGCTACAGCTATGCAAAATGGTGCTACAGGAGGCAAAATTAGTGGTGCTGGAGGAGGTGGTTATTTCTTTTTCTACTGCCCTAAGGTTTCGCGGGTAAAACTGATCAAAAGTTTAGAGCCTTTTGGAGTTAAAGCACAGAACTATCATTTTACTAGAGAAGGACTTTATTCGTATATTGTAACTGAATGAAAGTAGATGTGATCATACTAGCAGGAGGCCTCGGTACCCGCCTAGCATCTGTAGTGAGTGACGTCCCCAAGCCTATGGCTCCCGTGGCTGGCAAACCGTTTTTAGATCATATTTTGAACGGTCTTCCGCTAAAAAGTATACACCGTATCATCTTAGCCGTTGGGCATAAGTATGAAAAGATAGAGGAGTATTATGGCCATGAGTACAAGGGGGTGCCATTGGTCTATTCCATAGAGAAAGAACCGCTAGGAACGGGAGGAGGTATAGCCTTAGCGATGATCCATATAGAAATGGACTCCGCTATTATCCTAAATGGAGATACGTATTTTGATATCAACCTGGAAGAGATGTGGCAAGTCCACCAAGAAGCCGAAGGTCGCTGCACATTAGCCCTAAAGCAGATGGAGCATCCTGACAGGTATGGTACAGTTCTACTGGAAGGAAACCAATTGGTTAGGTTCCAAGAAAAGCAAGTGGGATTACCTACGGGCCTCATCAATGGTGGTGTCTATTGGGTAGATAAATCGTTCTCAGAACTTATGCCAAAGAAAGAGAAATTCTCTTTTGAAGAAGAAGTACTGCAAGTGCAGGTGAGTCAAGGAGAACTCAGTGGTTATATCGCCACCGGCTTGTTTATAGATATAGGAATTCCAGCAGATTATGAAAGAGCACAAACCATCTTTACCGCATACTGATGTACTCTCAGAGTATACACTCTTTCTAGATAGAGACGGTGTATTAAATCTTCCTATAGTGGATGATTATGCCCGCAAGGCAGATGACCTCGTGTTGGTAGAGGATATTGTACAGTCGATGTCCAGTCTAATAGGTTTATTTAAGCGAATGGTCTTAGTGACTAACCAGCAGGGAGTAGGTCGAGAGCTGATGAGTGAAAGGGATTTGGAGGATGTACATCTGAAGCTCTACCGTGCACTTAAATCACAAGGGATAGCCTGGTTTGACGCAGCATTCTTTGCTCCGTACCTGAAAACAGAAGACCATGCATGGAGAAAACCAAGTAACGGAATGCTTTTGATGGCCAAGGAGTATTTTAATGACATTGATTTTTCCAAGGCAATCATGGTAGGAGACTCTCCCGGAGATATGAAGCTAGCGGATACCGTGGGGCTATTAAAAGTAAGAATAGAGAACCCTCAGTTTTCATTTGATAATCAAGACTTCACCTTTCCTACTTTGGCATCATTTGTGAGTCATTTATTGAAAGATTAAATGCCCCAAGGAAACTATTGGTTCCAATAGCGCGTTTTATCATAAAATGTACTATATTTTTGTATTGTTTGTAAGCCTTGTATAAATTTCTAAAAATATCGCTTTTAATGGTCATCTTGTTCTCATTGAGAAACGAGACTAAAGCCTCGCATCTATTGGGTGGATATATGAATTATGAGTTTCTGGATAAGCTTCCTAACGGAGACAGTCGATACTTAATTAACTTCCATGTATACAGAGATCAATCAGGAATTCAGTTAGCGGATGAAATTTCAGTAGGTGTTTATCTGAATGATGCCGGCAATAGCCTAAATCAAATCATTAAACTAAGGACGCCTTTAAAGAATATTGTGCCTATTCCTGGGTCTGTGGATTGTCCGACGTACAGAGCGGCCATTGATGTTGAGTACGGACTTTATTCAGGCATTGTGACCCTTGCTCCATATACAGAAGGGTATCATATCACTTATGAGGTATGCTGTAGAAACTCCCAAAACAACTTAACTCAAGGAGGAACTACCCAGGACCAAGGTCAGACCTACTATTGCTTTATACCGTCTACAGCCTATGAGAATAGTTCTCCTGCCTTTTACGGAGTGCCCAGTCCGTATATGTGTGCGAATGATACTACTTCGTTTCTTTTTGACGCAGTGGACCGAGATGGAGACAGCTTAGCTTATCGTTTTATGCGACCATTTCAGGGAGGGAGTCTTGGTACTCCGATACCCGTGCCAGCGGCTAATTTAGATACGGCACCGTATGTGAGCTATAAAGCTGGATATAGTTTTAAGCAACCCTTTGGTATAGACGGTTATATCAGTATAGATAATCAGACGGCATATACCGAGTTTTTTGCCGTTACTCCTGGGAACTATGTAGTGGGAGTAGAAGTGTTGGAATACCGGGATAGTGAGTTCCTGGGTAAGATAAGAATGGACTTGCAAATCGTTATTATTACTTGTCCTCCGAATACTATACCAGACATACGTTCTGATAAAGGAAAGCGATTTGAGATAGAAGAAGGAGAGGAGTTTTGCTTAACTGTGACTACCTCTGATCCAGACGGCGATAGGGTTTTCTTATCAGGAAGAGGAGGGCTTTTTGGTCAAGGTAGAGGTATTCCTGGAGAATCAGCTACTTTTAGAGATACCACGGGGAAACCTTCAGTTTCTCAAGAGTTTTGCTGGATTCCCAGTTGCGATGCAGCACGTGCAGAACCGTACATTGTCTATTTTGAAACCCGTGACGATGGATGTCCTCAGAAACCAAATAATCTGGATGTGCTTATTTATGTCAAGGAGTTTGAAGGCGCTGATATACTTACAGGACCCGAGGATGTATGCAGGTTCAGCGAAGAATTATATCAATTGACTACGGGAAAAAGTAGTTCTACTTATGAATGGGAGGTTACCCAAGGAACTATTATCGGTTCACCTACGGGATTTGAAGTAGAAGTATCTTGGATAGGTACCGGAACAGGAAGTGTGCGAGCTAGAGAAGTAAGTGCAGGAGGGTGCTTGGGTGAGTGGCAGGAAATGGAAGTTAATATACGAGAAAGTCCAATATTGCCTGTGATTTCTGGTAAAGATACGGTTTGTGTAGACGAGCTTACATTGAGCTATACTACTACCAATACAGCAAGGAATACCTACTACTGGGAAGCGATAAATGCGACGATTGCCACCCAAAATAGAAATAGCATACAGTTAGCAGCATATAGTAAACCTGAATTTACCATTAGAGTAGCGGAGACAAACGAATTTGGATGTACAAGTGACACTGCGGAATACAACGTATATGTCATAGAGCCTTCACCTGAGATTACAGGACCTATTACTGTATGTCCTAATGCTACAGGTGTAGTTTACGAGGCACAAGGGTTAGCTTCAAGCAGTTACACTTGGAGTATAGATGGAGGGTCTCAAGTCACGGGAGGAACAAGCAAAAGGATTACTGTAGACTGGGGAGACGAAGGATTAGGCTCTGTGTCGGTAATAGAAGTGAATAGGTTTGGATGTATAGGGAATCCAGTGGTCCTCAACGTTAATAAGTCCTATGTATTGGACGTACCTGTGATAAGTGGTTTAGATGAAGTATGTGAGTTTGATACAAATGTAGCTTACTCTGTGGAAGACGTCTCCGGTTCTACTTTTGACTGGGATATTACAGGAGGTACACAAACCTCAGGGACGAACACAGCACGTATTTTAGCGGAATGGGGGACTGCAGGAGCGGGAAATGTGCGTGTCATTCAGCAAGCATTTGATCCTGTGAATAACAGAGCGTGTGTGAGTGACCCTGTGGACTTGGCTATTACCATCTATCCGAAGCCTACGGCAGATGAAATACTAGGAGACATGGAAGTGTGTCAACTCGGAGATTCAGTAGAGTATACTATTAATGGTTTTGCTACCAGTTCTTATGAATGGAGAATAAATGGGAATTTAGCAGATGTAGTAGGTCAAGGAACGAATACGATAAAATTAATCTGGGAAACCGACGGAACTGCCACATTATCAGTACTGGAGACGTCTGCAGCTGGCTGTGAAGGAGAGTTGGTGGATACAGTAGTCATTATAAACCCTAAACCTACGACAACACCAATAGAGGGACCTGTAGCTATTTGTCCAGAAAATGCAAATAATCACGAGTATTCAGTAATCGGCAGCCCTAATTCGACATTTTCGTGGGATGTAGTGGGTAGCAATGAGGTCAGAGGGAATGGCACGAGTGCAATTAGTGTAGACTGGGATGTTACCTTATCCAGTGGAAGTATTACTGTGATAGAAACCTCAGATAAAGGTTGTCTAGGAGATACACAGCGCCTTGCTATAGTGATAGATAGATTGGCTATTGATATGCGCTATATTAGTGTAGGAACGCCGGACAATCAAATGATTGTAGATTGGAAACTGGAGGTGCCTGCTGACGTGACGGACTTTACCATTCAGCGAAAACCATCAGGTGCGAATGGGAGTGAGTGGCAATCGGTGAACACCGTAAGTGGTACTACATTTAACTTCGTAGAAACCGGAATAAACACAGATATTAGTGCGTATGACTACCGTGTAGTAGCGGTAAATAAGTGTGGTACACTCATTACTTCAGAGACGCATACAAGTATCTTGCTCACCGGTGTTCAAGATGAAGATTTTAACTCGGTGCTGGAGTTTACAGATTACGGTGGTTGGCAAAATGGTGTCAGTATATATGACTTATGGCTAGAAGATAATATACGTAACCTAGCTATTGAGAGATCCGGAGTAAATCCGCGATCATCCCTAGTAGTGAGTCACAATCCTGACCAGTACCGCAAATGCTTTAGAGTAAAAGCTGAAGAGCAAGACGGAGAGAATACTTCCTCTTGGAGTAACGAGATCTGCTTCTTTTTCTCACCTACCATTTATGTACCCAATGCGTTTACCCCGAATGGCGATAACTTGAATGATGGATTTGGTGTAAAAGGGATAGCCATCAATGAGTTTGATATTCAGATCTATAATCGATGGGGAGAAAAGATATTTCAGTCTTCGGACATCAATGAGAAATGGTATCCTGTATACAGAGGCGACGATATTCCTATGGGGACTTATGTGTACCTCATTACGTTCACAGATTATGAGAATAAGGCATTTAAGAAAACGGGAACGATTAACCTTATACGTTAGAGCTTAGTAGTATTACTTTCTTAGTCTCAAAGAATTCTTCATCATAAATGGTGCTTAGCGGAGTCTCCGTCCATTTCAAAAGCTTGTACTTCTGAAGTACATCTGCTTTTTCTTCTGTTAGATCGCCACCTTTTATAAATAGGTGTTTACCTTCTTTTTTTAGTGCTTGCTTAGTGAAGTTAACGAGCTTCAGAGCAGGAGCCACGGCACGAGATACTATGACATCATGTAGCTCAGTTACGTTTTCAAACCGATCATTAATTACGGTAACATTGGTTAGTCCAAGTGCAGCAGCTACTTCTTGAACTACCGTCGTTTTTTTACGTATAGAATCTACCAACGTAAAATGGACTTCAGGAAAAAGTATAGCTAAAGGTATACCTGGGAATCCACCACCAGTGCCGATATCCATCACATGCGCTCCACTAGTAAATGGATATAACTTGGCTATGCTGAGTGAGTGAATGACATGGTTGCGGTAAAACTGCTCCATATCCTTCCTGCTGATTACATTTATTTTAGCGTTCCACTCTTCATAGAGTGGTCCTAGTTTGTTGAGTAGCGCTACTTTTTCCGCATCTAAGTCAGGAAAGTACTTGGTGATTAGTTCCATGTTTTTGGTTTTATAAATACTTGAGCTACCCCAAATGTAAGTAAGAAAATAGTGTAAAGTACATCATAGAAGGGTAGGGCATACGCTACTTTTCTAGCACCGATGTGTACCGCAGTTTTTCCTATTACTATCCACTGTACGAGCCATTTAGCTAACAGGATTGCCAGCCCGAAGTACCATAATTTTGGGTATACCGAGACAATCGAGATACTGGCAGCATATAGTATTATCTGTGAGATACTGTAAATTCCTAACCATCGTTTATACTTTGCCAAGTATTCCTTGCCCGTAGATAGATGCCTGATTTTTTGTTTGAAAAAGCTTCTAATGCCCGTAGGACCTGGGGAATACATAAAGCTCTCCGGTGCGACCACTGTGTTTACTTTAGCGGCTTTGGCAGCCTGCTGCACAAAGAGATCATCATCTCCACTCATGATGTGCTGATGTCTAGCAAATCCTTTGTTCTCAAAGAAAATAGACTTGGTATACGAAAGGTTTCTTCCTACTCCCATATACGCTTTGTTGCGCTTAGCATAGCCAAGGTACTGTATGGCAGTATGCAGCGTTTCATAGTTTACGATAGAACCTAGGAGATTATTTTTAGTTTCCAGAGGAGCTATTCCTAGCGTAATGGTATTGTCGTCAAAGGACTGTGCCATAGTGGCTATCCAGTCTTTACCTGCGGGTCTGCAGTCTGCATCTGTGAAGAGCAGTCGTTCGTGCGTAGCAGCCTTTATCCCCATAGTAAGGGCAAATTTCTTCCCGCGTTGATATCGCTCGTCTATCTCTAGCGTTACTACCTTCAGCTTGGGTTCGGTCTTAGCCAAGTCTTCCAAGTAGTTCTTCGTACCATCAAAACTGCAGTCATTGATCACTACCACCTGATAGTCCGGGTAGTTTTGACTGAGTATGTGAGGTAAGTTCTGTTGAAGATTTTTAAACTCGTTTCTAGCGGAAATTATCACGCTTACGGGTGGTTGGTGGTCTGTTGTATGCCCCTTTTTCAGTGCTTGACTAAAGAAAAAGAGGTAGTAAAACAATAGTAAGAGTAGACAGACTAATCCCACCGCGAGTAGTACTAATCCTATAAACGGAATCTGAATCATGTTAGTTACTTATTCTAAAACCTAATGTGGGTAATACTTCTGGTTTAGATTTATCCTCATACGCTATGGAGTCAATATCTTTAGCAAGTATGGTTTTTATCATTTTACTGGT
>ENA-OUOG01001335-OUOG01001335.1-marine-metagenome-genome-assembly--contig:-NODE-1335-length-29042-cov-5.824823_pt1 | contig 29042 bp, 20 predicted proteins | sample MGYA00248635_ERZ508505 | MGnify/ENA primary metagenome ERZ508505 (study PRJEB26176, sample SAMN06267871) | marine metagenome | isolation source: Saanich Inlet, British Columbia, Canada | place: Pacific...
TGGGATTTGCGCAGCGAAAAGCTGTTGCGCAGCGTGCACGCGCTGGACGGGTGCAAACTGTCGTGGACTCGAACCGGCGACTGCGCCGTGGCTTCGTACAGACCGCCGAGAGACGAGAGCATCCTCGGTGCCGTTCGCAAAACCAAGCACCCGCTGCGTTGTTCGTTCCGCGCCGTGGACGGCGCAAACGATTACGCCGAAATCGCCACCGTCGACGTCGGATCCGCCGTGCTGGACGTCTCTTGGGACGTTTGCGCGGACGCGTCGCTGTGCGCGGCGGAGTGCGACCCGCTGGCAGCGGACTTCGAGGACTCCGTCGTGCGCGTCTACGAGGCGGGCAGAATGCGCCCCACCGAAGAAGACAGCGACGCGGAGGACAGCGACGAAATCGGCGACGGCCGATCCGAGGGCGACGACGACGAAATCGGTGCGTTTTTTCACGGCGCGCTCGACGAGAACGCGCTGGCGGCGATGCGCGAAGACGACGACGACGACGACGACGAGCGGCGAGCCGCGCGTACCGCCGCGGCGATCGCGGGGGACGGCGCGGCGTTGGCGGGTCTGCGCGCGCTGCTCGGGGGGCTCGTCGCGGACCGAATCAGGGACGCCGTGGAAGCCGAGGGCGCGGGCGCGGACGAGGGGGAGGAGGAGGAGGAGGACGACGTCGACGTCGAGTTTTCGCTCGAGCCGTCGGGGGAGGAGGAGGACTCCGCCGGCGACGACGACTCGGAGGGTTCCGCCTCGGGATCCGACTCGCTGCTGTACGAGGAGTCCGACTCGGAGTCGGACAGCGTGCTGCTGAGCCTGTCGTCCGGGGACGGGGACGAGGACGAGGACTCGATGACGGACTCGGGGGGGGAGGAGGCGGACGAAGACGACTCGGCGGGGGGGTTCTAGCGGCGGCGAGACGCGCCACAGATTCGATTTTCGAAAGGGTGCCCACATTTCGCGTTTCGTTTTTCGTCTTGGGCACCGTGTCGTCAGATCTCGCGGCGCGCGAGATGAAGCGCGCGGCGCCCGACGAGGCGGGCGGGGAGGATGGGGTCGCCGCGCCCGCGGCGGACCCGCCCCGCGCGCCGTTGTCGCCCTCGCGCGCCGGCGCGAATTCGAACCCCCCGCGGGGTCCGCCCGCGGCGTTCAAGCCTCGTCCGGTGATGCGCGGCGCCGGTTTCCGCCCGCCGGGAGGCGTGAACCCCTCCGCTGGATTCAAATCGCCCTTCGTCAGGCCGGGAGGCGCGGGCGCGGCGCCTCCCGCGCGGCCGCCCACGCGCCCGGCCTTCGCCGCCCCGAAGCGCAGCGCGCCGCCGGGCGCGGCCGCGTCCACTTCCGCCCCCCCCCCGCCGGCCTCGAAGTCGTACTTCTCCTGCCTGTACGCGAAGCGCAAGTCGGCGAAGAACCGGAGCTCGAAGACGTGGCTGGACGGAGTGGTGCTGACCGTCCCGCCGGTCACGACCCTGTTCGACGACGCCGGGAAGCCGGTCGCGAAGGCCAAGGCGGGGACGTGCGTCGCGGGGACCACCATGGAAATAGGCAACTGGGAAGTCGAGATCCAGGACCCAGTCGCCGAGAGCGCGTTCCTCTCTGGCGCCGCGCTCAGCGGCGGCGGCGGCGGCGGCGGCGCTGTCGCGAGCGCCTCGACCGCGACCGCGGCGCCGTTCAGCAAGCCGTTCGCGAACGCCAAGACGAACAAGACGAACGCCGCCGGTTTAGGGTCTCAGACTCCGTCGTCTAAGCGGGAAGATCTTACGCGAACTCCGAGCGAACCCCCGGCGGGCGCGTTTGTTTTATCGCGCGCCGGCGATGCCTTTCCGGGCCTTCCGGCGCCGGCGAAATCGCACGTGTGTGTGGACGCGTTTTTAGCGGACGCGCTGCGCCCGCACCAGCGCGAGGGCGTCTCGTTCATGTACGAGGCCGTCTCCGGCCTGCGCCGCGACGCGCACACCGGCGCGCCGCACTTCGGCTGCCTGCTGGCGCACGAGATGGGCATGGGCAAGACGCTGCAAGTCATCGCGCTGCTGTGGACGCTGCTGAAGCGTGGCCCGAGCGGGTCGCCGTTCGCGCGCAAAGCCGTGGTGGTGTGCCCCGCGTCGCTGGTGCGCAACTGGGGCGCCGAGTTCCGGAAGTGGCTGGGCAGCACGAGACTGGAACCGCTCTTGGTGGAGAGCGGCGCCGGCGAGAAGGGCAAGGACGCCAAGACGCTGTTCGAGGACTGGGCGCTGCCGCAGCAGAAGCGCTGGCGCGTGCTCGTGACTTCGTTCGAGACGCTGCGCGCGCACGCCGAGACGGTGGCGTCCGCCACCGGCGGGATCGACCTGTTAGTTTGCGACGAGGCGCACAGGCTGAAGAACGCGAAGGGCGACACGCAGACGGTCGCCGCGCTGCGCAAGCTGCGGTGCAAAAAGCGCGTGCTCCTCAGCGGGACGCCCGTGCAGAACGACCTCGGCGAGCTCTTCGCGGTTTTTGATTTCGCCTGCCCCGGCGTGCTCGGCGACCTCGCGCAGTTCCGGAAGGTGTTCGCCGCGCCGGTGGAGCGGTCGCGCGACAAGAACGCCTCGGACGAGGAGCGCGCGCTCGGCGCCGCGCGCGGCGAGGAGTTGGGGCGCATGACCGCGCCGTTCGTGCACCGCGCGTCCGCGCTGGAGGTGAACCGGCACCGTCTGCCCCCGAAGACCGAATACGTCGTGTTCTGCCGCCTCGCCGAGACGCAGGCGTCGATGTACGCCGCGTACCTGCGCGAGTGCTCCCGCGCCGTCTTCGGGGGCGGGAGCGGCGGCGTCGCGCCTCTGCAGGCGCTGCAGAACCTGCAGAGGCTGTGCACCAGCGCGACGCTCCTGATGCGCAACGCCGCCGGTGATGAAAGCGACGAGACGCGCGACGGCGGCGAGGAGCTCATGGCGCCGTCCGTGAAAAAACCGCTCATGACGCTCGACGAGGCGACGCGCGAGCGACTGGCGTCGCGGCTTCCCGCGGGACATCCCGACCCGCGCGACGGCTCGGTTCCCGCGCACCACCCCGCGATGAGCGGGAAGCTCGCCGTGCTCACGTCCCTGCTCGCCTCTTTGAACTCTCACGCCGAAAAGAAGAGCGGGCGCGAGCGCGACCGCACGGTGGTGGTCTCCGGGTGGACGTCCACGCTGGACGTGATCGCGGCGGCGTGCGCCGCCGCCGGCGTCGCCAAAACCTCGCGGCTGGACGGCTCCGTGCCCCCCCACCGGCGGCAGGCGCTGGTGGACGCGTTCAACGCCGGCCGCGGCGGCGACGTGTTCCTGCTCAGCACCAAGGCGGGCGGCGTCGGCCTGAACCTGGTGGGCGCGAACCGGCTGGTGCTGTTCGACTCGGACTGGAACCCCGCGAACGACCTGCAGGCGCTCGCGCGCGTCTGGCGCGAGGGCCAGCAGCGGCCGGTGACTATCTACCGCCTGCTCAGCGCTGGGACGGTGGAGGAGAAGGTGTTCCAGCGGCAGATCCTGAAGGGCGCCGTGGCGAACGCCGCAGGGTACGTCGGGGCGTCCGCGGACGCGTCGAGCGGCGAATATAACGTCGCGGGGCCTTTGACGGGGTCCGGCACTAACCCCAACGCGTTCTCCAAGGAGGAGCTGCGTGACCTGTTCGCGTTCGATCCGGGCGCGACGTGTGACACCGCGGAGACGCTGCGGCGGCGCGGCGAGAGCTGCTCTCTGAGCGACGCGAGGGAGATCCCGGAGCACTGGCGACGGTGCGCGAGCGAAGCGGAGGGCGGCGTCGCGGACGCGCCGCTCAAGGCGGCGACGGCTCTGGACGTCTGGACGTCCGCGGAGACGGAGGGGACGGAGAGAAAAACGAAGAGAAAACGACTGGTGTCGTTCGTGTGCGCTCTGCCGTCCTCCGCCGCGGCGCCGCCGCCGAGCGAGACGACGGCGACGTGAAGGATTCTTTTTTGTTTTTACATACGACGCGACGTCGGGAGACGCGATACGACGCGATTATGTACTACGCGTTTCGGTACGCGTACGCGTCGAGGAACGCGCCTATTCTCTCGAGCACTTTCGCACGGCACGCCCTGCCCAGCTTGGTCGTGGCGTGGATTCCGAAGTGCCCGACGCCGTGCGGTCCCTCGGGCCACACGTCCAGCGTGGCGCCGTTCCCGGCGGCGCGCCATTTCTCGAACATCAAGACGGTGTCGTCCACGAGCGCGTCCTCCGTCCCGACGACGAACGACGCCGGCGGGAGATTTTGTTTTTCAAAGTCTGCGAACAGAGGGCTGACCTCGGGGCTCGTTCGCGAGTCGACGTCCGGACAGTAACAGTCCGCGAAGTACGCCAGGTCCCTCGCGGTCTCCACCAGGCGCCGGTCGCCGAACCGACGCACGCTCGGCGTCCCGGCGACGTCGTAGATGCCGTACACGAGGTTCGCGAAGGCCCACTTGGCCGAAGCCTCGCTTTTCTTCGCGCTTCTCCTCAGCAGCGTCGCCGCGCAGAGGTTCCCGCCGGCGCTCTCGCCGCCGATGAGAAGCGGCGCGGTCTCGTCGAGGCCAAAGTAAGCGCACGCACGCGTCTCGCACCACGCCGCCGCCGCCTCGCAATCGTCCAGCGCCGCCGGGAACGGGCGCTCCGGCGCTTTCCGGTAGTCGGGGACGAGCACGACGACGCGCAACGCGTCCGCCATCTCTTCCAGCCGCTCATCGTTCAAGCCTTTCGCGTCCCCGAACACCCACCCGCCGCCGTGGAAAAGCAGGTACAAAGCGCGCGGCTTGACGAGCGGCGCCTCTGGAGAGGAAGGGTTCGTCCGTCTGTCTCGCGGGCGCCACGCCGCGAACGCAATCGTCGCCGACGCGTCGTCGCCCGCGTCGGAAACCTCGAAATCTTCGCGAAAAGCGCTGTGCACGTAACTCGCGCGTCTCGCGTCGCGCGCGGCGTCGGGGGAGAGCTCGTAGAAGTGCGGCGTGCCCCGCGCGGCGGTCTCGGCGGCGTCGTTCACCGCCCTCGCCTCCTCGCGCGTTCCGGACCTGCCGTCGAACACCTCCGAGGGCCAGCCCAGGTGCTGGAGCAAGGTTCGCTTCGTCACTCTCCCCGCGTCGTCCTTCGGTGCCGAACGCCACATCTCCTCGTCGAACGCGTCGCCGAACAGCAGGCGGCACTCCGCTTCGTCCACGCTCGAGGACTCCGACGCGTCGATCTCCGCCATCAGGACGGACCAGGCGACCCCCATGGCGGTCGGCGGGCGTCAGTCGGCGTCGTCCGCGCGGGGCGAAGTGCGAGCGAACGACCGCGAGACTCGTCGCTCGGTGCCGTCTTCTGACTTGTGCCAGCTCAGCTTCGTGATCCGACTTGGCTCAAGGGTCAATCGAGGGTCGCACTCTCCAGCGCGCGCGTGCGCGATGGCAGTCGCGTCGCTCGCGTCGCCTCATCCCCCCGTCGCGGCCGACACCGCGCGGCTCAGCACGCACACGCAGCGCCGCTGCGTCTCCGCGGCGCGCGGGCGCACGATGGTGGTCGCCGCGGTCGGCGTGGCGCTCGCCCCCCGACGGCAATCGGCTCCGTCCGACTCTGCGTTTTCGCTCGTGCCATCGGGCCGACCGGGTCCGCCTCCCCCCCGCGCGGCCGCCGTGGTGGAGGCCCTGGACGCCGCGCTCGGCGACTCCGCGGCGCGTGATGCCGGCGCGGCGCTCGGCGCGGCGGTCGCGGCGTACCTGTGGGTGAAGCTGTTCGACGTGCTCGCTTCGAAGGAAGTGCTGGAACGCAAGCTGAGCCGCAAGGTGATCCACACGACGTCGGGGCCGTTCTTCATGCTGACGTGGCCTCTGTTCGGCAGCGCGCCCTCGTCGCAGCTCTTCGCCGCGCTCGTGCCGGCGCTGCAGGCGGTGCGGCTGTTCGCCATCGGCTCCGGGGCGGTGGCGAACGAAAACGCCGTGCGCGCCGTGTCGCGCGAGGGAGACAAGCGCGAGCTGCTCGGCGGGCCGTTCATATACACGCTCGTGCTGCTCGTCGTCACCGCGTGTTTCTGGCGCACGAGCCCGGCGGGAATCGCCGCTTTGTCGTTGATGTGCGGCGGGGACGGGCTCGCGGACATCGTGGGACGACGTTTAGGCAAAGGGAACGCGTTGCCCTGGAACGGCGACAAGAGCTTCGCGGGGAGCGCCGCGATGTTTCTCGGGGGATTCGGGTGTTCGCTCGTATACGTGTGGGCGTTTCACGCCTGCGGGTACGTCGAGGTGGACGCATCAGGGGCGTGCGCGCGGCTGGCGCTCATAGCCGCCGTGTGCACGGCGGCGGAGTCGGCGCCAGTCACGGGGCTGCTGGACGATAACATATCCGTGCCCGTGTTAGCGCTCGCGCTCGGCGCCGCGCTCTTTTCATAAGGATGGATTCCTTATCGACATTCGTACCCGTTCGTAATTTAATCGTCGCGGCGTCCGAGACGCTCCGAGAAAAAGCCACGACACCTCTTCGTACCGTCAGAGGTCGTGGCACAACCGCGGACGCGCCGCCTCCGCGCCCCCGTCCTCCCCCGACCAAAAGCCCTCTCGATAATGTCCTCTCCCACCCAGCCCTCCCCGTTTAAGCCCAGGCCCGACCTCTTCCGGGGCGCCATCGTGCGCAGCTGCGTCCTGAAGACCGTCGTGGACGGCAAGACGCTCAAGGTCCTGCTCAACCCCCTGGGCTGGACCCCGAAGCCGCACGGCGGCTGGCGCGCTGCGCCCACGAGCGTGGGCGCCGGGCACTCCTTCGCGGACAAAGAGGAGAGCTGGGAGGAGGTCACCGTGCGTTTAATGTGCGTGGACACGGAGGAGTGCCAGATCCCTCGCGGGAACGCCCGGCACTACAAGCCCGTGACGTACGGCGGCCGCGAGAGCTTCGAGTGGTTGAAGGACCACCTCGGCGTGACGCACGACGGCCGCCCGCACCGCGACCAGAAGATCGTTCTGGACGTCGAGTTCGACACCGTCGAGGACACCGTCGTGGGCTGCCGTTTGCACAACCAGGAGAACTACGGGCGCGTGCTGGCGTACGTGCACGTCGGAGGCCGCCCCGCCGGCGAGAACCTGTCTTTGGCGGTGGTCAGAGCCGGGCGTTCGCCGTATTTCACCAAGTACGGCCGCAGCCGCCTGTACCACGCGGACTTCCTCGAGGCTGAGCGCCTGGCGATCGCAGACGAGCGCGGGCTGTGGGGCATCACCGCCGCCGTCGGCGAGCGCTCCGTTCCCGTCAGCGACTACGTGCGCAACTACCAGCAGCTCCTGCCCTGGTGGCAAACGCGCGAGGGCATCGTCGAGGATTTCCGCCGGTGGCAGCGCGAAGGCGTCGCGCGCCGCGTGCTGGTGCCCCGCGTGCACCACGACGCGTTACTCGAGGCGGCCAGCGAAGGGAGCGTCGTGACGGTGTTCGTCGACCTCCAGCCCAAGGACCCGTTCCTGATCCTCGGCATCATGCGGAACGTGTCGTACGCCGCGGCGGACGGCGGCGTTCATCAGACGGGCACCGTGATTCGCGCCGGCACGCAGAAGCACCCGTTCAACCTGTGGATGGACCACGCGTACTCGGAGGCGTCCGAGAAGATCAAGGCGCTCGTGGAGCGGCGGTACTCGCGCGGCGGGCGCAACTACGCGTACGTCACGGGCAAGGCGTTCATGTACCACAAGAAGCACGTCCCGCAGATCCTGCTGGAGTCGGTGGAGCAGATCGCCGACGCGCCGAGCAAAGACTCCGCCGCGCTTCACCACGCCGGCGAGGCGTACCACCTGATCGCCGCCGCCGACGCGCACAAGCGCGCTCGCGAAGTCGAGACCCGGGGCGCGGCGGCGTGAAAAGAAACCTTTCCGTGATCCGAGCGACGAGAGACAAAGAGAAGCGGACAAACAGACGCTCGTTTCGTGTGTCACGGCACAGACGCGAACGGCGCCGCGGAGGGCGAGAAGAGACGAAAAAGACCATTTTTTGCGAGTCGACCGTCGCGTGAAATGAACATGTTTTTTTTTCCGCGCCGCGTCCGCGCCGCGTCCGCCGCCCCGCTCGAGTGTGGCGCTCACCTCGTTCACCTCGCTCACATCTGCACGACCGCGAAGACGGGCGCGTGGTCGCTCAGCGGCGCGCCGTCTTCGCCGCGCGCGAGCCCCCAAAGCACGACCGCCGTACCCTCCGCGGCTTTTTTTTTTTCGGTTTCGGCGCGACGTTCGTCGGCGCCGGGAAACCGCAACGCGTAATCCAGCCGCTTGGTCGGCGTCTTTGCGACGTACGCCCCGAACGATTCCGAGCCCATCAGACAAAGCGGGAAGGACTCGAACGTCGTCGAGACGTACGCGCCGATGGGAAACGTGAATACGTCTTGGGAAGCGTCTTTCGAACCGCCCGCTTTGTTCGAATCACAGAAAGCTTTGTCGTCGCGACTTACCGCTTGGACGTCGAAAACGTCCGTCGGGTCGCCGAGCGCGCGCATCGCGGCGCGGTACTCGTCCGTTCCCGCGGCGACGTTCAAGTCGCCGACCAGGAGTTTGGTCATCTCGCAAACGCGATCGTTTCCGTCGCCACGCGAGTCACGCTTCGTTTGAACGATCGTGTTTGAACGATCACTGGACCGATCGTGTATCTCTTCCAGCAGCGCGCGCGTCTGCGCCATCTGCGACGCGCGCGTCGCCGCGCCGCTCGCCCAGAAATCGGACTGGAAGTGCGCGTTGAGCACGGCGAACAGACGCGGTTCGTTTGGGTTCTTTTCCTTCCCTCCCGAACGCCTTTCGACGACGACAGCGGCGACGCCCTTGGTGAACCACCACCCCTCGATGCCCGCGGCGTTCCGGAACGGCGCGAAGCGCGCGTGCGCGTGCGGGAACTCGGCGCGGGTCACGGTGAGAAGACCGCAGTACGCCGCGGGGCGGTGCTGGTGCGGGAAGAGGCACCGCAGACCCTGTTTAAGCACGCGCGCCGCGCCCTCGTGCCAAACCTCCTGGAACGCCACGACGTCCACGCGCGTCGCGCGCGCGAGCGCCAGCACGTTCGCGACGATGCGCCTCGCGCGGCGCTCGAGGCTCGCGGGGCAGCCGCCTTGGCCGGCGAACGCGCCGGGAAGGAGCTGGAGGTTCCACGTCACCACGCGGAGCGCGTCGCGGTCGAAGCCGCGCGCGAACACCGCGGCTTCCTCGGGCCAACGCGCGTGACCGGCGGGGGACGCGGACTCGACAGGCGCGTCCTCGCGGTCGGGGGCGGCTCCGGGGGAAGCCGCACGACGAGACATGCTCCGCGGTCGCCTTCCGAGCCGCGCGCGCCGAGGAATGCGCGCTCGACGCACGGGGGGCGCTCGCGGCCTCGGGAGTGGAGAAAAAGAGGAGGCGAGGCGTTGTCGGTTAATTTTTTAGAGCGCCGTCGAAGCGGGGGCGAAGCTCTGGCGTGTAAACGGAAAAAATCGGGAGAGTCACAACAGCGTCTACCACTTGTCGCTCTCCGCCACGCGGGCGGTTCCCGCCCTCACTTACAAGGTGGCGTCGCCAGTCGCGCCGCGCGCCCGCCACCGCCATTGTCGTTTTTCAAACAAAACAAACCACGTTTGGCGGCTTAGAAGACGCCGAGGGTGATCGCCTTGTCGATGGGCATGGCGGCGCCGATGCCCATCCAGATGGCGTAGAAGGTGCCGATGAGGAACACGGAGGTGGCGACGGGGCGGCGGAAGGGGTTCTGGAACTTGTTGATGGACTCCAGGAAGGGCACGGTGATGAGGCCGAGGGGCACCGCCGCCATCGAGAGCACGCCGAGGAGCTTGTTGGGGATGACGCGCAGCGCGTTGAAGGTGGGGAAGAAGTACCACTCGGGGAGAATCTCCAGGGGGGTGGCGAAGGGGTCCGCGGGCTCACCGAGCTGAGTGGGCTCCATCACCGCGAGGCCGACGCAGCACGCGATGGTGCCGAGGATCACCACGGGGAAGATGTACAGCAGGTCGTTGGGCCACGCGGGCTCGCCGTAGTAGTTGTGGCCCATGCCCTTCGCGAGCTTCGCGCGAAGCACGGGGTCAGACAGGTCGGGCTTCTTGGTCACGCCAGCCACAACCTGGAGGTTGCCGCGCGCCTTGGGGGCGGTCACGCTGTTGGTGGGGAAGGCGTGAGGGAACGGAAACCAAAGGTCAGTCTCGGCGGTCGCGCGAAGGAGATCGTAGCGAGGTAAAAAATATCCGAAACGCCGAACGTGGCTTCCGTCGCCGGTGCCGCGTGTGACGTAAGCGGGGCTCCCGATCGGGGGCGTGACGTCACGCGCGCGCCCGCGGGTGACGCGCGCGCGCCGCGCGCCGCGCCACAGCGTGCGATCGCCGAGAGTCCTCGCGTGGAAGGTGTACGCCCGGGCGCGCGCGCGCGCGCGCGACGTTCCCGTCGCGCGGCGCGTTCGGACTCGCCCGTTGGCGCCCGGAGGCACCCCCATCCCTATCCACAGCTCAAACAGTCAGGGAGCCCTAGCTGATCGCGCTCGGCGAGGCGCGACGGGATCGGCGCGCGGTCCACCGCCCGACCCGAACGAAGGCGCGCGTCGATCGCGAGTCGCGTAGTCCACATGTCACCGCGGTGTTCGCCGCCTCGCGCGTTCCGATCGTCGGCTCGTGTCGCGCGCGCGTCGCCGCGCCGGGCGCGCGCACGCATCGGAAAAGCCACGACGCGAGGCTCGCGCGCCTCGCCGTGATTGTTCGGTCGCCGGGAAACGTACCCGAGGGGGGCGAACGCCTTGGTGGAGGAGCCGAACTGGGTGCGGAGGCCGGAGGCGGCCGCGCGCACGGAGGTGCGGCGGACGGCCACCTTGGGGGCGGCGGTCGCGCGGACGGTGGGGATGGAGGCGATAGCAGCCATGGTGTACTGAGTTATGAATCGCACCGAGCAGCGTGGCCCCGTTGCCGCTCGATCCGCGCGCGAGTTATTGTTTTTCCGGACAACTGGAGACGCCTCGCCCAATCACAGAGCGCCAATAAAGGAGGTGCTTTTTTTTGATAAAATTTTTTCGCAGATTTTACTTTTTGTTGTGACTAAGAATATGACCAAAAATTGATCTGACATCCACACTGAAGCGTCGCGCGTCGGCGCTCGGCGCGTCGAAGCCTGTCGCGTCGCGCTCGTTCGCTTCGCGAAAAGAAACCAAAACCGAAACGCATTCTCGCGCGCGCGTCACAGCCTGGCGCGGATCCGCGTCCCCCTCTCGGGGGGATCCCGCTCCCGCTCCCGCGCCTCGTCCCCGCGCCCGGTCCTCGACACGTCCGCGTACCCCGCCTGCGACCGCTCGAGGTCTATGCCGTGCTTGATGCGCACGAGCGAGCTCAGTTCCTCGGCGTCCAGCGTGCGCGACAGCGACTGAAACAGCGACAACCCGCGAACCGTCGTCTCGGAGGCGCGAGAGTCTGTCTCTCCGCCAGACGCGCCTCCCCGGCGATTTTTGTTCGCGTCGTCAAGGTAGGACGCTGCGTCGTCCAGCACGGCGACGCCGTCCTCCGCGCGCACGACGAACCCGTCCAGCGCGGCTCGGTTCAGCAGGAGCGACACGCGGCGGCGGTGATGTTGCGGCGTGTCCGGGCGCAGCACGACGGATTTCAATCCGTTTTCGGTCGCGCTTCGAAGCGCCGCGTCTCGTCGCATTGACTCGCCCAGCCGCACGTCAGCGCCGAACACGCTCGGCGTGTCCGTCTCCACCAGCCGTAACGCCACGTTCAGGTGCGAGCTCCCGAGCGTGGTGTACAGCGCGCGCGACGAGTCGCCGGCGGCGAGGAGCGGAGGCGTCGCCGCGCGGTTTTCGTCGCAGAACCGCACCCAGCGGCGCCACGCGTTTGAGGCGAAGAGCTCGGCGGCGCTCGTGCGCACCACGACGGGCGTCTCGTGGCGCGCGTCGAACCCATCGCGGCACATGGAGAGCGCGATGCCGTGCGCGTGCTCGAGGCTCACGCCGGTGTGCTCGCGGTTCGTGCCGTCCGGTACCACGTCCCGGCAACGCACGTGCTGCACGCGGGGCGAATCCGCGTACGCCGCGAGCAGGCGGTTCAGCTCGTCCACGGTCGCGCGAGCCGCGTCCCGGCCGTCGCCCGCCGGAACGCGCGGCGTCTCCCGGGACGCCATCACGGGCGCGCCGCGGCTGGGAGCTCGACGCCCCGAACTCGACCCGGGCCCGCGCCCCTGAAAAGTGCGCGCTGACGCGGACGACGACTTCTTTTTCACCGGGGTCCCGAACGCGCGTGACTCTCGATGTTCGGAAACAACCAGCGCCTGCTTCTCCTCAGATCGCAGAGCGCGGGCGCGCGATGGAAGGGTCAGGCCCACCGCTCGCGGGTCGTCCGCCGACGATCGGGGGAGGGGCGCCGCAGCGACCTCCCCCGCCGCGGACGTCGCAGCCTCCCGGCGCACCTCCTGGCGCGCCGGTGGGTCCCCCGCCTCTTCAGCCTGTGCACCCAGGCACGGCACCGGGTCAGCCTCCGGGCGTGGCCGCGCCCCCCCCCGCGTTCGCCCCCGCGTTCGCCCCGGCGTTCTCGCCGGCGTACTCCTCGGCGACCGCCAGTGCCGCACCGCGCGCACCGGTCACGGGTGCGGCACCGCCGCCTCCCATGATGGCCCCGCCTCCCGCGGCACCGCCCGCGTCGCACCTCATCCCCACCCCGGGATCGAGCGGACCCGTCCCCGCGCCGCCGGCGTTCGCCGCGACGCCGACGAGTGTCCCCGGTGGAGCTATCCCCGGTGGCGGTGTTCCGGGCGTGGGCGGTCTCATCCCCGGCGTCCCCGGCGGCGGCGTCCCCACGCGACCCGCGGTTCCCGCGGCGCCGCCGGCGCCGCCGCGACAACCGGCGTGGCGCCCGGCAGCGGCGCTGCAGGCGGCGGCGCCGCCGCCTTCGTTCGCGAAGATCCACCCCGAGACGGTCGCGCTCGGCGACGTGCAGGCGCTGCACGCGCTCGCGCGCCAGGGCGCGTGGCGCGCGACGCTGGAGAAGGCCACCGCCGCGCTGCAGGGGCCCGCGGACGTCGGCGGGAACGGCGCGCGGCCCGCGACAAACTCGCCGGCGTGGCTGTGCCTGAAGACGTTCCAGGTGGTGGCGCTCGCTAAGCTCCGGCGGCACGCGGAGGCTGCGGACGCGCTGAATGCGCTCGGCGACCTGGACGACGCCAGGTACAACACCGCGCCGGGAGGCGCGTGCGCCACTCCGTACGCGCTGCGCGTGCTCCAGGCGGAGCTGCCCAACCTGGCGGCGGAGGAGGACAGCCGCGGCGACGCGCAAAACGCCGCCGCGCGAGGACCCGCCGGGTCCCGAGCCTCCTCTTCGGACGCGAGCTACGTTTTGGCTGAGCGGTGCGAGACCGAGCTCGCGACTTTGAGTGCGCGCGGCGACGCGCACGCATCACGAACGTGGCGCCGTCGCCGCGACGCCGCGTTGCACTCGGCGGTGAACGCGCACGTGCGCGAGGGTGACTTCCTCGCCGCGCTGGCGCGCCTGGACTGGCTGGCGCGTCGGCGTCCGGCGGACGCGCCGGATCCGACCATCCTGTCTTTGGCGGGTCGCGTGCACCTTATTTTGGGCGACGTGGAGGGCGCGGAGATGTGCTTCGCGGCCTCCTCGGAGGCGGTCGAGCGTGCCGCCGCGCGCGGCGCGCCCGTCGCGGCGGACGTGTCCGCGCGGTGCGACCTGGACGCCGGGACGCTGGCGATGGCGAAAAAGGACTACGCGGGCGCGCGGCGTCGTTTCGCGGCGGCGGCGGCGGCGGCGCCAGCCTCCGACGCGGTCGCCGCGAACAACTGCGCGGCGGCCGCCGTGTACACGTGCGACCTGCGCGGCGCGATCGAAACGCTCGAGCACGCGCTGGTGACGCGCCCCGTGGCGGTGGCGCAGCTCGAGAGCGCGTTGCGAAACGCGGGGTCCATGTACGACCTCGCCGCCGAGAACCCCGCCATCGCCAAGCGGCAGCTCGCCGCCTTCGTCGCGAGGTTCGCGCCGGACGACCTCGACCCTAAATTACTCCGGACGTGACGGAAACGAACGGCGCGTCTTTGACGCGCCGTGGGTATGAATAGATTGTGAGAACGTAGTCATGGTACCGTTTCGGTAGTCCACGAGTCTCGCGCGTCGCCGAATACGCGCGACACGACGCGAGACACTTTCAACGCGGGTTGCCGTACGAGACGTATCGCGATGCCAAAAAAAAGTTTCGCGGAGTTCCAAAGCTCTCTCGTCCTAGGTCGCGCTGACCCCCCCCATCGCCTCCGCGATTCCCCAGCTCACCAGGTACGCCGCCACCGCGGCCATGCCTCCGTTGAGCAGCATCAGCAGCGCGCTCTTGACCATGCTCTGGTTGGTGAACTTTGCCTTAGCCGCGCCGAGCGCTAACATGGTGCACGCGGTGAGGACGCACGCGGCGACAAAGTTGGCGACGTCGGACGCGCCGGTGGCTCCCGCGAGGACGTACGACATGAGGGGAATGAACCCGAAGACCACGAACGCGACGAACGTCACCATGCCGTTCTTCGCCGGGGAGTCGCTCTCGTCGGGGGGCATTAAACCGAGCTCCTCGACCATCATCACGTCCAGGAAAAAGTTTTTGTACTTGCTCATCACCTCGATGACGCTCTCGGCATCCGCCTGCGTCATGCCGCGCGCGACGTAGAGCTCCACCATCTCCTGCTTCTCGCCCTCGGGGTAGTTGTCCAGCTCCCACTTCTCGCGCTTGTGCTCCGCGCGCGTGTACTCGAACTCCGCCTGGCTCGACAGGTAGTCGCCGAAGCCCATGGACAGGCCGTCCGCGATGAGGTTCGCGAAGCCCATCAGCAGGATCACGTCCGTGCTCAGGCTGCCCCCCACGGACGCGGCCACCACCGCGAACGTGGTGATGATGCCGTCCAGCCCGCCGAAAACGAGGCTCTTGACGTACTTACCGGACTCGCTGCTCGGTTGTGGTCGCAGGGAAGGGGACGGGACGCTCGGTCAGACGGGTTCTAGAGGGGGGGAAGGCGGGAGGAGACGCGCGCGGGGGCGCGACGCTTTGGCGAAACAACGCACCCGGCGTGCTGTTCTGTGCTGTGAATCTTCGCCTCGTGCGCCTGGCGGGAGGCGTCCACGTCCCCGTCGTCGAACGCCGCGCGCGCGGCGTTCAAGTCACGGCCGGGGCCGCGCTGGCGAATCTCGCTCTCGGCCATGGCGGGACTGAGGGGATGCGCGCCTGCGTGTGGACCGAGCGAGATCCTTCCCTGCCACCTCATCCCTTTTTTCGCGCCCCGTCCGCGCGGTGATCGAGATCGCGCCGGGCGGTGCGACTCGAGAGAAACGCTGGCAAAACGTCCGTCCATCATTTTTCCGGTACAAAACGCCTCCGGTCTCTCTTCCCTCCCCGCGCGCGACTCCGAGAACCCCGACTAACCCTCCCTGCTCACGTCCCTGTTCAGGTGCGCGCTCTCCGTTCGGTCCCACCAGCCCGAGGGACGCGCCGCCGCCGCCGCCGCCGCCGCCGCCGCGCGCCGCCGGCGCGCCTCCTCGACGACGCGCACGAAGCTCTCGCGGTCGGCGTCTCCCGAGAAAACCGGCTCCTTTTTTTTTTCTTCTTCTTCTTCTTCTTCGCCGACGCCGTCGTCGTCCACCACCTCGAGACGCACGCGCACGCGCGGCGTCTTTCCCTCTGCGACGTGCTCCGTCCGGAGAGCGAAGGCGGAGCCTCGGTCGTCGTCCCGAGTCGTCGTTTCGGCGTGTCCGAAACAGCCTCGGTTTCGTTCGCCGTCGAAAAAAGGGCCGCGACCGCCGCTTTTTTCGAGCGCGAGCGCGTCGAGCGCGCGCGTTTTCCGGCGCGCGTCTCCAAATGACGCCGAGTCCGCGTTTAGGGCCGCGGCGACGCCGGAGACCACGGCGCTGTCCACGGAGAGCTCACCGTCGCCGGGGTCGGGCTCGAGGCTGCGGCGCGCGTCGGAGAGCAGGCGGTGCCACGCCCCGAGGCGCATCTCGCGAAGCAAGTCCTCCGTCGCTTCGTCAAAAAATTCATCCTCTTCGTCCTCTTCGTCCTCTCGCCGACGCGAGCCGACCGGCGGGGTCCCGGCGAAGGGCGGGCCCGGGGACGACGCGCGCGCCGCGCCAGCGCGAAGGCGCGCCACGGCGTCATCCGCGCGCGCGGCGGCGGCGGAGAGGCGCGCGCGTGCCTCGCGGTGGCGCCGCTCTTCTCGTCTCAGGGTCTCGAGGTCTTGACGGCGGACGGTGTCGGACCACCGCCGCGTGGGGGAAGGCGCCTCCGCGGCGGCGTTCCAGCCCGGAAGCAGAGACCCCATGGTTTCACGGAAGGGTCGCGTGCGCGATCGCGTGAGCGCGGCGGCGAGACGGCGAGTGCGAGCCGCGCGGGAGAGGCGCTCACGCGGAGGCAGTGTGAGGGAGCGCGCGGGCGAGACCGAGCGAGCACGAGACGCGTACGACGTGGTGTCGTGGCTTTGGATCTCGAAGATCTCTTTTTTTTCGTTAAAAAGAATGTGTGGTTTTTCTAACGCGTCGCCTCGGAAGACGTCGCGCGTCTTCACGGCAACGCCTCCCCCTCGGGCAGGTCCATCGAGCCCCTTCCCCAGTAGTTCGAGTCTATGAACGCGTCGTCGATGGACACGCCCCCGATCAGGTTCCCGTCCAATTGCGTCTCGTCCGCCCAGCCCGCGCCTCCTCCCGCGGCGGACGGCGGGAACATCTCGTTCGCCATGGCGATCATCTCCGCCAGGTCCCACCGCCGCGAGGTACTCTTCGTGGTCTCCGCGACAACCTCCGACTTGGGGTTGATGGTGAAGATCCGCCCGGGAGGCACGCCCACGCTCGCGTAGCTCGCGGCGTCCGTCTCGCGGTTCCCGAACCCGGCGTAGAACGGCGACTCGTTACACTCCTCGACGGAAGCGCCGTTCTTCTCCGCGGCGGAGGGAAACAACGCGCGAATCGCGTTCAGGCAGCCCATCTTGAACACCTGCGGCTGTCGGATCACGACTTCGCGGTACAGCGCCGCGGAGATGGAATCCGGCGCTAACAGCACGGGCCCGTGCGTCAGCGTCTCGCCGTCCTGCGTGAGCTTCTCCAGGTACCGCCGCGTCCCCGCGCTCTGCGACACCGCGCGCGATGAAAGAAACATCAGCTCGAACCCGTTATCGCGGATGCGGTTATACAGCGAAGCGATCCCCGCGTGGTTCCAGTCCTTGCCCACCATCGGCGCGAGGTGCCCGATCACGTCGCTCTTCGTGATCGTGCCGTCCACGTCAGACACGACGATCTTCGACCGCCAGCTCCACAAGTACAGGTGCGCCCTGACCGTCTGCTTCCCCCAGAGCGACGACGAGAACGAAAACGCCACGACGTTTTTCCCCAAGCGCAGGCGCGACCCCAGCGCGTCGCGCTCCGCCGGGCGCAGCGTGAACCGTTTTTTTATGCGGCGCGCGCGTTTTGGTCGCCGCCTCGCGACCGCGTCCGCCCCCAGACCCGGACCCGTCTCCGTCACCAAACGCCTGAGCGCGTCCCGGCGCGCGACCGCCATCTCGCCCGACTCGCCCGCCGCCGACAAAAAGTCGCCGCAGCTCTGGGACCGCGCGAGGCGATTTTGTTCGTCGTCGGCGCCGCGAGCCTCAAAAGACGCTCCTCGAAGCCGCTCCTCGAAGCCGCCGTCGCTCGCGCTGCCGCTCGGTGCCACGAGCGCGTCGAGGCGGCGATCGGTGCTGCCATCTTCGATTTCGCGCGGAGGACTCTCCGCGGCGTCCGAGTCGCACCCGAAAACGCGTTCGGCGAAGGCGTCGGGTCCCGCGCGGTTTGGCCCGGGGTAAAGAGAAGCGACGGCGACGGAGACGGCGTCGACGTCGCCGCACGCGGCGCCCTCCTCGTCTCGCGCTTCCGTTTGTTTTTCTTCTTCGTCGCCACACGCCTCGGCATCCAGCTCGATTGTTTGCTCGTCGGAGGTGTCCCCGGGGTCGTCGGAATCGTCCGGATCGGGCTCCAGGGAATCGTCCAACGCGCCGTTCGCGTCCGAAAGCTCCGTCGGAGGAGGAGGATCGCCTTCCGAGATGTTCGGCTCGGCGACTCCCGCGCCGTCGTGCGGGGCGTGCTCGACGAAGTACGCCACGCCGCTTCGCCCCAGGCGCATGGTGAGCTCGGGAACGAGCTCGTCGTTGACCGTGATGGTCACGAGCTTTTCCCGCGCGCGAAGCAGGCCCTGGTACTTCCCGAAGCGCACGTGCCACGGCGAGCACCGCAGGGTGCCGTCGGGCTGCCGCACCGCGATGAGGTCGACGGCGCCTCCCGACTCGGGAAGCGCCGTGGACACGAGCGCCACGGACCCGGCGCCGACCCCCACCGCGGCGTTACCCACGATCCGCAGCCCGGAACGCATGCTCGATCGCACCCGCTCCATCGCGGCGTGCGTCTGAGACCCACCAAGCGCCGAAGGGACTGGGTCCCGCGCGAGATCTGACCGCGCTTTTCGCCACCTGGCGGCGTTCCGCGCGAGATTCTTCGGACAAAACGCGCTTTTGACTTTCGACGCGCCGCGCGCTTCCCCCGTCGCTCGGGTTCGCGCTCGACACGGCGTGTCACCAGAGCCGCGCGCGCGGGTTCGCGACCGGCGACGTCCTTAGATGCGCGCGAGATGAGCGGCGAGGCGGAGGACCCACGCGCGGCGCGGGAGCGCGCGTTGGTGCGCGTCCTCGAGCTCACCGAGGAGCTCGTGGCGCTCAAGCTCGAGCTCGGGGCGCGCATGAAGCAGGGGTGCTTCGACCTCGCCGCCGCGCGGTACTCCCGGCCTGTCTCCCGCACGCAGTACGACATGAACATGCGCGCGACGACGCGGGTCGTGACGCGCGTGTCCGATGACGCGCCGGCGGGAGGCACGCCGCGCGGTGAAGCCACCCCTTCGCGTTCCGGGAGCGCAGCCGACACGGCGCGCGATTCGGGTGCACCCCACCGTCGATTCGAGGTGGCCGCCTCCGGCTCGACGACGCCGGGCGACGCCGCCGAGCGAAGAGACACCTCGGCCGTCTCCGGTGACGGAGGCGGTCTGCGCCGAAGGGTGGCGACCGCGTCGGCGACGACGCCGATCGGGACGAACGCTCGGGAAGAAGAGGAGGAGAAGAAGGCGTCGAGCTCGGATGTCGTCGACGGGAACGACGGGCGTTCGCCGCTCGCGTGGTTCGGCGCGATGCCGCCGCCGTCGCTGCGGCGCGCGAGGAGTCGATTCGTCGAGTGCGTCGATCTGGTGGCGAAGATTGCCACGGTGTCTTCGGAACTTCGGGCGTGGACCTCCGAATCGTCTCCGGCGACGCGTGACGCGTAGCAGGAAGAGGTAGCATAGCGTAGAGTACTACATTAGGCGTAGCGACATCCTCGCGCGATTGTTCGTCGGGGTGCGCACCATGCGATCAAATGAACAAAAAGCGCGAATGAGCGAGCCGTTGAGAGCTTGTGTGACGTTTCGAGGTTCACGAAACGAGCCACCTGTCATGAACGCGGGAAGCGCTCCTCCCGCGGCCACTTTCCGTGCGCGAGGCGTGCGTCCGACCGCCGGCGCGCGCGCGTACCTCGCGTCCGCCGCCGCGCCGCGTAGCCTCGCGAAGACCCCCCGGGGCCGTCTAGCGTCGGTCGCCGCGACTCGCGGATTTACCATCCCGAGACGCCTTTCGGCACCCGTCGTTTCTTTTCCCGAGAAGCGCGTCTTCCTCTCGCGGCGCCGCGCGTCCCCGAAAAGCCCCCCTTCCGCCGCGATGGACTGGGCGAACGTCACCGCCGGCGAGCTCGTGGATGCGCTGCGCGAGGTGGACTGGAACACGCGCCCGCGCCCGCTCACGGAGTTCTTCGCCAAGTTCACCCCCCCCAAGTCGCAGACCAAGCTCCTGAGCCGGGTGAAGTGTAACGTGTACTACTACCGCGCCAACTACTTCTGCGTGTTGGTGCTGAGCTTCGTGGTGGCGTTCTGGCGCAACCCGTACGCGCTGCTGGCGTGCGCGCTGGCGTGCTTCTCGCTGCTCATCACCAACGACTCGTTCGCGCAGACCTTCTCCGAGACGACCACGCGGTTCGCGCGCAAGCACTACCCGCCAGCCGCGGCGTGGATGCGCCGGAGCGCCGGCGCCGACGGCGTCCCGAAGCGCCCGTACGCGCGCGTCAAGGCGGTGCACGTCTGCGGGTTCAAGAGGCAAAACGTGGTGGCCGTACTCGGGGTGCTCAGTCTGTATACGCTGTACAGATCGTCCGCGTTGGCAACCGTCGCGTGGGCCGTCGGAGCCTTCGCGTCCATCGTCGCCGCGCACGCGTCGGCGCGATCGCCGAATCTCAAAGCGCGGCTCTCTTCCTACCGCGAGGAGTTCAGGGCAGCCTGGCGGGGGTACGCGGACGCGTGAGCAAGAGGGCGTGGTGTCGTAGGCAGAGCGTGCAGTCGGAGTGGCGCGCGCGGACGTATCGAATAGAAGTGGCGCGGGAACCGACGCGGGAGCGTTCGGGGGTGTATAGGATGAAGAAAGTCATCTCTTTCTGACACTGCAGATGATTGGTCACACTCTCGCCGAGGCGCAAATACTCCGAGTCAGCAATCGCCTTCGTGCTGAAAGCACTCCGCGCGGCGCCGAGCGGAGGAGGCTCGGGTGAGAGATGCTGTGTCTCGCGGGAGCGGCGGCGACGCCCGGCGACGCGATGCGCCGCGCGCGTTCGCTCGCCGCGTCCACGTCCGCGCCTCGCGCGCGTGTGCCGCCCGCGCGCCGCGGCGAGGAAAAGCGCACGCGCGTTCGAGGCTCGGGCGGGCACGCGTTCGACCGGCTGGTGCGGGACCAGAACCACGCGTTCGACGCGCCCGCGTACGACGAGGCGGAGGCGGCGCTGGACGCGTTCTGGCTCGCCAGGGGCGTCCGCGAAGAGGCGTACCGCGCGCGTCTCGTGGCGCAGGGCGCGCCGCGGGACGACGCCCCGGATGGCGACGCGAGCCACGACTTTTCGTCGTTGTATCGCGACCCCGAGCGTCTGTCCCGCGCGCTGCTCCGGCTGCAGACGCTCTTCCCCGAGAGCAACGTCGCGGAGATGTGCTGGAAAGAGCCGGGCGTGCTGCGCGTTTCCCCGCGCGACGTCGCCGCGAGCCTGGTCACGCTGCGGTTCGCGCTCCCCGGCTCGGACGTGGTGAAGATCGTCACGGGCCAGCCTCGTCTGCTGCTGGGCGAAAACGCGGCGCGCGCGGGCGCGGCGGCGGCGGCGCTGACGCGCGCGTTCCCCAAGATCGACGTCTCCGCGGTGGCGGACGTCGAGCCCAGTCTGTTGACCCCGGAGTGCGACGTGCCCGGTCGGCTGGAACGGCTCGAGCGCCTGCGCTCGAAAGGGAAGCTCTCGCCGTCCGTCGCCGTCTTCACCGAGGGCGGCGCGGGCGCGCGCAACGCCACGCTCTTCGCAAAGGTGTTCCTCGAGGAAACCAGGAGCGGCGCGGAGTCGCACGAGACGCAGGGGGGATGGGGGTAGGTCGTTTGCGGTCATGAAACGACCGTCTCGTTCGCGACATCAGAAAAGCGCTTCGACGACGTGATATAGGACGTCTTTGTGATCTACGATAGCTAGTGTTACAAGGAGGGCTCTTTTTTTGGCGCGCTTTTAGACGCGACGTCTCTCGCCGTCGGCGCCGCGTAATATCCGCCCGCGTCCGCCGCTTCCTCACGCCGCGCCGTACGCCTTGTTCTTCTCCGCGTTTTTTTCCGCGACGGCGTCCGGCGTGTCCTGGTCCTGCTCCGCGACCCGGCACACGCCTCTCAGCACGGACGAGAGCATGCCTAGGGCGAAGAGCACGCCCATGGAGAGCGCGAGCCAGCCGGGTGGGAAATCCAACCCAAACACGCCGCAGCACATGTCGATGCCGACGAGCAGCAGCACGACGGCGACGGAGTAGTTGAGATCCGGGAAGAGCTCCACCGTTCCCGCGAGCTGCGGGTACAGCGCGCGCACTACGCACGCGGCGACGACATCGCCCACGAACAGCGTCCAGACGTGGAAGTGGTCCACCATGAAGATGGTGGACACGCCGTCGATGCAAAACGCGACATCCGTCACCTCGATGGCGAGCAACACCAGAAACATCGGCGTGTACCGCAGCGCGCCATCCATGGTGAGGTAAAACGCGCTCCCCTGGTACTTCGTCACGAGCTTATCGCCCAGCAGGCTTTTGAACCACTGCACCACCGTGCTGCTCTCCGCGTCGAAGTCCTCCTCCTCCTCCTCCATGCCGGTGACGGTCATCCACAGCACGACGCCGCCCTGGTAGCAGCAGAAGAGCCCGATGGCGAACATGAGCGGCCGGATGGAGTTGTAGATGCCTTTGATGGAGAAGAACAGCAGGAAGCGCATGAGGACCATGAACGGCGTGCCGATGAACAGCAGCCCGGGGCGCACCTCCACGGGCACCTTGAAGTGCTCGAAGATCTGGTGGAACAAACAGATGTTGTCCATGCTCAAAAGCAGCTCGACCACCGCCGCGCCCAGGAACTGACGCGCGTCGCGGAGGGAACGACGTTGATGAAGGAAAAGAGGGGACGGGTCAGCGCGCGCGGTTCGCTCGAGCGGTTCGGGGCGGGACGCGCGCGAGCCAGTCGAAGGCGCGCTGAACTCCGGCGTTCGTGGACTCCGCGGGGTTCGTTTCGGTCCGCGGGAGAGGGCCGCGGTGGAGGCGCGAGCCGACGCGGGCGCGGAGAAGGACGCGGACTGAGATTTCGACGGAGCGCCGCGTCGATCGTTCGTTTCGCGCGTACCGAGCCCGTGGAGAAGCCCCCGTGCTTCACGAGGAAGTACACAGCCGTGCCGATGGCCAGCATGACGTACAACATGAAGTTGGGCGACTTCCACACCATCTTGTTCAGGGGGGCGAGCCATCCTGTGTCGTCCAACAGGAGCTTCCCCGAGCTAAGCTGCCTCTTGATGGTCCTCGGCCTGTTCGACTCCGGGTCGGCGCTCGCCATTGCGACCGCGGAGAACTCGGCGGAAGGCGCGCGGGAGGGAGACGCGGCGTGCGGATCACGACACGGAGCGCGCCGGAGGTCCTCGAGGCGGGCGACGCGGGCGTCAAGGCGCTAATGCGCGAAGGTATCCGGTCAGCGACCGTGCCGTCGAGGGCTCGGCGCGACGCGAGATGGCGCGCGCTCGCGGCGCGTAGGCAGTAGCTTCGATTTCTGAACACCCCGTACAACTCCGAGATACGGAAAAGCGCGTTCGACGCGGTCTTCGTATGGAAGGCAGTTCGGAAAATGTGAAAAAGAGTGACAATATTGCGAGCAGCAACAAAACTCATACGTCGTGGCTTTTTTCGCGAAAACGTCTACGAACGCAAGATTGGGCACGAAGCCACGAACCGTTTTTCTTTGGCTTCTTTTTGGCAAACTCGTCCCCCCCGATTCCACGTCGGTCTCGGTGACACGCGAGCCGCGCACAGCACGCCCAGCGATGGCGTCGCCGAAGCTCTCGCGCGAGGCGCTCGCGCTCGCGCCGTGGGCGGCGAACCTCTTGGGTTCCTTCCCGCCCGCGCGCGGCGGGAAGACGGCGGGTCCGGGGTCCGCGTCCGCGCGGAGGTCCCCCGAGGCGCTCGAGGCTGAGGTGGAGGCGGAGACGGCGAGACTGCTCGCCGCGCGCGCCGCCTCCGCGGCGGACGCCTCGACCGCGGGGAGGACGATCCCCTCGTTCTTCCGCCCCAAGTCTGCGGCGACGCCGCTCGCCGCGGAGCTGCGCAACACCGCGCACAGGGTGGCGCTCCAGTACAAGGAGCGGGGCTTGCTCGAGGATGACGAGCTGGAGGATCTGTGGCACTGCATCGCCGGCGTCGTGGCGCGGCGGCGCGACGAGGAGGCTGGCAGAGAGGTGGAGGATGACGATTCGGACGACAACCGCGTGTCGTACGAGGAACTTCTCGAGGTGCGAGACGCGTTCGTCGCGCGCCTGGACGCGTCGAGAGTGAACGCCGGCGCGAACGCACGCGCCGCCGTCAAGGGCGTCGACGACGGAGCCAGCCGCGTGGCGCACTACTTCTCGGCGCGCGCGTTTGGTCGTTTCCGGCGCGACGCGCGCGGCGGCGTCGACGGGCGCACGTTCATGGAGTTCGTCGTGCGGCACATCGCGCTGACGCAGAGCCGCATTAATTTGGGGTGCCACGACGCGGACGCGGACGGGTGGCTGGAGGAAGCCGAGATCTTCGAGTTTGTCGGGCGCTCGGTGTCGACGATGTCGGCGCTGCGCTCGCTCCCGCCCGAGTTCGCGCAGCACTACTGCGAGATCGCGACGCGCCGGTTCATGTTCGCGCACGACGCGAAGAAACGCGGGCGGTGTCGCATCTCCGACCTCCTCGCGGGCACGGCGCTGGCGGACTTCAACGAGCTGCACGCCGCGGACGAGGACGACCCGAGGCTCACCAAGAACTGGTTCTCGCTCGCCTCGGCGCGGCGCGTGCGCAAAGCGTTTGTCGACCTCGACCGCGACGAGTCAAACGGTTTGTCTCGCGAGGAGTTTCGTCGGTACACGTTCGACCCGCGCTTCGAGGGCATGTGCGACGTGCAGGGCCTGACGGCGGTCTTCGCGGACCGCATATTCGAGACGCACAGCGTGAAAGGGCCGGCGAACGCGCGGCTGGCGCGGGAGGCGTTCGCGACATCCACCGGGACCTCCAAAGCCGACCCGTTTGTCGCGCGCGCCATCGAAAAACGCCGATTACAGACGGCGAACGAGATGGACTTCCACGCGTTTCTGGATTTCGCGCTGGCGTGGTCGAACAAGACACATCCCGCGTCGCTGGCGTACTTCTTCCGCGCGCTGGATGTGCGCGAGCGCGGCGTCTTGACCAACATGGAGATCTGGACGTTCCTCAAGGGCGTGCACGACGCCTGGCAGGCGGACCCGGAGAACTACGACCTCAACATGCTGGACGTGCGCGACGAGATCTTCGACATGGTCAAGCCGGCGACGCCCGGACGCATCACGCTGGACGACCTGCGGCGATGCGGGTGCGCGGACGTCGTGATCGAGGTCCTGTGCGACCACACGGGCTTCTGGAAGTACGATAACAGGGAGAGTCTGCCCGGGGACGACGACGAGGAGGAGGGAGAGGAGGGGGAGGAGGCGACGTTCGAGGATGACGACGACATGGCGGACGGACCCGCGTTTTGACGGACCAAAGTTTCGTTCGCGACGGGATACGCGCGCGCGAGATGTGTCGTACGACAGAAAGAAAGTCTCTGTGTTCCATCCCGGCGGGATAACGCGTCTTGTTTGTTTGTTTTTCGCGACACTCAGTGTTCTCCCTGGTCGTCCCCCGCGCCGATCGCGAGCTCCGCGTCGGCGGCGCCGCGCGCGTTTGCCTCCAGGACGGCGTCCTCCACCGAGCGGTACAGCGGTACCCTCGGCGCGGCGAGGCTCACGATGTACGCCGCGAGCTCGGGTGGCAAGTCGCCGAGGGTCGTCGTCGGCGGCGCCGGTTCGGGTTCCTCCGGAACCGATCTTTCGGAATCGCACGAGGACCTGTCGTGAAACTCGACCATCGCGTTCGCGTCGTCCTCCGCGGACGCGGGACCCACGTCGCCGTCGCGCGACGCCTCTAAAAGGCGTTTCTCCGCCAGTCGGCGCGACCGCCGCGGGGCGGGCGGCGAAGAAGGGGGCTCGCGCCGGATCCGGGCGTGCGTGAGCAGGAACGTTTGAGACACTTTCTTGAAGAACGCCGGGTAAAGTATGTGGGATTCGTGCGTCCACCGGCGCAGCGAGGGACGCCGAACCTCCGCGACGGCGGACGCGTCGCCGCCGGAGATCGGCCGCCTCGGGAAAAACACCGGCGACCCGTCGACGACGAGCCTCTGTTTTGGCTCCCCCAGGCTTCCCCTCGTTGGGACGGTGGTGAACGTCCACGGGTGCGTCTCGAACGTCTGCTGGCGGTGCGTCTCCCCCGGGTCGAGCGTCTTGTATCGCACGGGCTTTCCTTGGTAGTCGAGCCAGAAAACACGACACCGCGCGGGCGGGTCCGCAACGGCGTTGCGGAACACAACCGAAGTGCTGTGTCGCGACTCCTGGCTGCACGCCCCGAGCGCCACCAGACGCGCCTGGGGCGCATCCAGCGGGTCGCGGTAAAACTCTTTGTCCCAACGCTCGAGGCTGTACCCCTCATCCGCGTCCGACGCGCCCAAGACGTGCGGCTCGGACTCCGCCCCGCCCCCGCCCGCGCGTCTTCCGAAACCCAAAAGACGCCGAGGCGACCACGACAACGCCGAGGACAGGAGCCTGCGAAGGCGGGTCACGGCGGCGACGACGATGAGAGAGGCGCGGTGCAGCATCGCCGTCGTCGACGTGTTCGGGGCGTGGAATGCGCCCGCGCGCGCGTGGAGTGACGGGGGGGAGCGCGAAGCGGGAGGTGACTACCACGAAGCCTTCCCGACGTCTTCTCGGGAGAGACGATACGTAACGTGGTGTCGTTCCCAGTCGCTTCAAAGAACACGTTCGGGATCAAAGGGAAGTGAAACGCTTTCGAAGCTCCGTCGCACACGTCTCAACGCGAATCTCGCGTTCGCTACGCCCCCTCACCTCACGAACACGGTGACGTTCCGGGCGACCAACTTGGCCGGCGTTCCCCCGATGAACTGGTTGTTGTGCAAGTACAGCTCCTTCAGTTTTGGCAAGTCCGCGAGGTTCTCGGGGATGGCCCCCGTCAGCAGATTCCGCGACAGGTCCAGTAACGTCAGTCGTTTCAGAAACGAACCAATCTCCGACGGCACGAAGCCGACCAACGCGTTGCCCTGCATCTTTAACTGCCCCAGGTCACGCCAATCCCCGACTTCCACAGGAATCCGCCCGGTTAACGCGTTGTTCTGCAGGAGCAAAGACGCGATGCTCGTGCCGTTCCCCAGCCCCCGCGGAATCTCGCCCGCGAGTCGGTTGTCTGACAAGTCCAGCGCCGCGAGCGTCGACGGCCACGGGCCGCCGGGAACGGAACCCGTTAATCGGTTCCGCGCCAGGGAAACGCTCGTGAGGCTGGGCGCGTTCGCGAGCTCGGGAGGTATCGCGCCTTCCAGTGCGTTGTTCGCCGCGTTAAGCACCCGCAGGCGCGTCAGGTTCCCGAGCGACGCCGGGATCTCGCCGGTGATGAAGTTTGAGGAGACGTCCAGCACTTCGAGGGACGCGATGTCACCAACGGCGGGGTCCAGCACCCCCGCGAAGTTCAGGCGACTCAGCTCCAGGTGCGTCACCTCGTTTCCCCCGACGCAGCGCACGAACTCCCAAGGGTGCGCGCACGGGTAATCTCCCTCCCACCGGTCGAGCACGCCCGCGGTGCCCACCAGAGCCGCGCGCACGGTGCGGAGCGCCCGGGCGTCCCTCGCGTTGGGCGGGGTGTGGTCATACGGGCCCGTGTATTGGTCGTACAGATCCACCGCGCCGTCCGCCCTCGGGAGGGACGAGACGAGGCACGCGACGAACAGCGCGAGCCTCGCCGCGCGAGCGAGACGCATCCCTGAACCGCGCGTGCCTCTCGCGCGGCGCGCGACCTGCGTCTGGAGAAGCGAAATCGGCGAACGGGAAAATAACACTCGTTTTTTCTTGAAACGCCGCGAATCCCGAAACGCGACCGCAGTCCACGGCGCCGTCGCGATGGAGGAGACGTGCGTGGCCGGCGCGTCGTGCGCGGCCGCGTTCGCGCGCGTCGGGCTGGTGCACCGCGCGTTGACGATCGTGCTGGGTCTCTGGACGCACGTCAGACGTCAGCTCTCGAACGACTTCATAGGCGGGTCCCTCGCGTTGGCAACGGCGTCGTTCCTGTCGAACCTCACGTGGCGAGTCGGGCGCCACGCGCGCCGCATCGCGCACGACCGCGTGTTCACCACGTACGACATCCCCTCGGGCACGCCGCAGTACCACGCCGCGCTGAGGTGGCTGCACAGCCAGCCCGCCGTGCAGAGAGCCTCGCGGCGGCTCGTCGTGAACCCCGCCGGGGCGCGCGCGGCGAAGAACACGGGGGCGAATGACCCGGACGACCCGCTGGAGCTCGGGCTGCGCACGCTCCCGATGCTGGCGCGCGACCAGTCCGTGTGCGTGCGCGTCGGCGGCGCGCTCGTCTGGGCCGGCCACGGGCACGTCGCCGCCGGCGCCGCGGGCTCCGCCGCCGCCGCCGCGTTCGACGGGCACTGCGTCGGTCTCGGCGCGATGGGCGGCGGCGGCGCGCGCGGCAGCTGGTACAAGCAGCTGCTTTCCGGCGCCAGGGGGCACGCCGGCTTGGCGTCCTCCGCGCAGAGCGGCTCGTTTGTATCCTCCCACGCGAAAAGCTTCGCGCCGTTCGCGCGCGCGCTGGACGACGGGCTCGGCGGGCTGGAGGGGGGCGTCGACGCCGAGAGTCTCGCCGCGGACGGAGCGCGCGGCGGCGACGCGTTGCGCCTTAGAGTGCTCTCGCGGGACCCGCGCGCCGCCGTCAAGGCTGTGCTCGCGTTTGGCCGCGAGCTCGGACGGGGCACGGCCAGGCGGTACACGCAGGTGTACATGCCGTCCACGGCCATGTCTCCCGCGGCCGCGGCGATGCGCGCGGGCGCCTACGAGAGAAACGGACGAGGGTATACTATGTCTGACGCGCCTCTCGCGTCTGACGTTTCTCCCGCGCGCGTCGGGGTTGACGCGTTTTCAAACGTTCACGCCTCCTCGTCGTACGGCGCTCGTCCCGAGTGGGTGGACGCCGGTCGTCGACCGGCGCGCCCGGTGGCGTCCGTGGTTCTGAAAGGCGACGCCGCACGAGCCATCGTGGACGACGCGCGCGCGTTTTTGAGACTGGAGCGTTGGTACGCCGAGCGGGGCATCCCGTACCGCCGCGGGTACCTTCTGCACGGCGCGCCGGGCTCGGGCAAGACGTCGCTGGTGCGCGCGGTGGCGGGCGAGCTGCGTCTGCCGGTGTACCAGCTCCCTCTGTCCGGCGCGGGCGTGGACGACGAGGCGTTCCACCGGCTGCTCAACGGCACCGCACGTAGATCGGTGGTGCTGCTGGAGGATGTCGACGCCGGCGTCGCGAGTCAAACGTGGACCGTCGGTGATAATCGAACTGTCGACCAAAGTTGGTCGCGTTTGACGTTGCGCGGCGTGCTGGGCGCGCTGGACGGCGTCGGCGCCGCCGAGAGTCA
>ENA-OUOG01001338-OUOG01001338.1-marine-metagenome-genome-assembly--contig:-NODE-1338-length-29008-cov-4.618057_pt1 | contig 29008 bp, 34 predicted proteins | sample MGYA00248635_ERZ508505 | MGnify/ENA primary metagenome ERZ508505 (study PRJEB26176, sample SAMN06267871) | marine metagenome | isolation source: Saanich Inlet, British Columbia, Canada | place: Pacific...
TATCTTTATTAATACGGGTTTCCTTGATCGCACCGGTGATGAAATTCATACCTCGATGGAAATGGGTCCAATGATCCGTAAGGCTGATATGAAAACGCAAAAATGGCTAACTACATACGAAGACTGGAATGTTGATATTGGTCTTGCTTGCGGTTTACAAGGCCGAGCCCAGATCGGTAAAGGCATGTGGGCGATGCCAGATTTGATGGCGGCCATGCTGGAGCAAAAAATCGGTCAGCCCAAAGCTGGTGCCGATTGTGCTTGGGCACCATCGCCAACGGCCGCAACGATCCATGCAATTCATTACCATCAGGTAAATGTTGAAGCGGTTCAAAATGAAATTAAGAATCGTCCTGTTGCCTCGCTTGATAACATCTTGGCTATTCCCGTTGAAACACATCCGCAGTGGAGCCCTGAAGATATCCAGCAAGAGCTCGACAATAATGCGCAAGGCATTTTGGGATATGTTGTGCGTTGGATTGACCAAGGCGTTGGCTGTTCGAAAGTACCAGATATTCATAATGTTGGTTTGATGGAAGATCGCGCAACATTGCGGATCTCTAGTCAGCATATTGCTAATTGGTTGCATCATGGCATTTGCACGCATGAGCAGGTTCAAGAAACAATGGAGCGTATGGCCGCAATTGTTGATCAGCAAAATGCGGGCGACCCTGCATATCAGCCGATGGCTGGTAATTTTGATACCAGCATTGCTTTTCAAGCGTCGTGCGATCTTGTGTTTAAAGGTAAGGAACAGCCCAGCGGCTATACTGAACCTTTATTGCACGCGCGCCGCCTAGCTTTTAAGGCTGCACAGGCGTCGTGAAGTAAGCGCGCAATATGAGCAAAGAACATATTTTCGATCTTCAGGCGACAGATGATGGACTGAAGTATCGCCTCCTTGTCGTTCAAAATATTTGTGTCGGACCGCCCGGCAATACATTTTTATTCGGCGGCGTCGGCCTTGCGTCCTCTATTTCGGCATTGGAGGCGGCGACTGGTCGGCGTTTGATTTGGGCAACCGCGCAATATCTCTCTTATGCCCGTCCGGGCGATATTCTGGATTTAGACGTGACAATTCCGGTGGCGGGTAACCAAATCAGTCAAGCGCGCGTGGTTGGACATGTTGGCGATCGCGAGATCTTTACGGTCAATAGTGCTTTGGGGCAGCGAGATAGCGAACATGAGGGGCAGTGGGCTGAGATGCCAGAAGTTGAGGGCCCTTTGAGTTATCCAGAAATTACCTCGTGGGTTGGTCGCCATGATTTGCATGATAATGTAGAGACGAGGTTAGCTAAGGGGCGCTACGGCGAAGCGCGTCGAATAGGCGGACCAAGCGAAGATGGGCAAGTGCTTATCTGGGCTAGAATGCGTAATGGGTTTCCAGTCAATTCTGGCGTATTGTCTATTATTGCTGATTTCGTGCCATCGGCCGCAGGACACGCTTTGGGGTTGGAAGCTGGCGCAAATTCCTTGGACAATACAATTCGTATCAGGCGTATAGTGCCGAGCGAGTGGGTTTTATGCGATATTAGAATTCACGGTATTTATGCTGGTTTCGTGCATGGCCGCATGCTCATGTTCGCTCAGGATGGCACCTTAATGGCGACAGCGAGCCAGTCAGGTATTTTGCGCATCTGGTAAGCTGTTAGGTTTTTTTATGAGATAGCTTTGAGAACACATAGCCTGAAAGCCCGCCAACAACGCAAAGTGCGAGGAAACCGTCCATATCGCGCGTGCCTGCGATTGCTGTAATATTAAAGGCCATTCTCATGGCGATAAGCGCGACGGCAATGGCAATGAAGCAAGCGCCGACATAAATGGTTGTTCGCATGGTTGGTAAAAAACGTTTTACGCCGCTACCGGCTAGCAAGGCCACAATTAGTGCGACGCCGAATATGGCGCCAAAAAGAGGTGCCATACCCATAATATCTTGAAGAGTCATGTCGACGCGCGTGGCGAATGGAACCACAAGACCCATATTAATGACTTCGCTAATGACAAATTGGCTCATGATGGTCACGCCAATAACAATGAAAAATACCCAAGCCGCTATAAATGCCATAATATTTCGCATTAGATCTCTCCTAATTGTCATAAGCTACGATGATCAACATCGTTAAGCGGAATTTAGCCCTCTTTTTAAGAGGGATTGGTCAACAAAATGTAGTTTAGTTTAGCATTTGTGCTAAGTTATTGCGAGTTTTTTCAGACAAGCTATTCGCATACGGTTATGGGAGTCTTTTATGGTTCAATTTTCACGGTTTTCAGGAAAATTATCTTTTACACTTATGCTTACGATGTCTTTAATGGTTGCAGGCGTTGGACCTTTGGGTTTTTCAAAAGCCGCTGCTCAAGATAATGCCAGTCAAGCAGATGTGTCTGCCGACAACGCCAATTATGTGATCGAAACGGTGGCTGAAGGCCTTGTTTTGCCATGGGGCATCGCCTTTTTGCCTAAAGGGGATATGCTAGTGACCGAGCTTGATGGTCGCTTGCGTCTTATTAGCAATGGCGCTTTAGTGAATGATGCTGTGGCAAATGTACCTGAAGTCTATCGCGCGAGCCAAGGCGGGTTGATGGATGTGGTCATTCACCCTGATTATGAGAGCAACCAGCTGGTTTACTTATCGCTTGCTGTGGGAACGCCAGAATCTAACGCATTGCGTGTCATTCGCGCTCGATTTACGGGTGATAGCTTAGAGAATGTTCAAACCGTATTTGAAGCGGCTCCGCGCAAGAACACCCCTGTCCATTATGGTGGCCGTATGACATTCTTGGCGGATAAGACATTGCTTATAACGGTTGGCGATGGATTTGATTATCGCGAAGAAGCACAGAACCCATCAAATCATTTTGGGTCGATCGTGCGTGTTACGGATGATGGCAAAGTGCCCGCAGATAATCCTTTTGTAGATAGTGATACAGCTCAGCCCGAAATTTGGTCTATTGGCCATCGTAATCAGCAGAGCATTACGTATGATGCCCTCCGCGATGTTGTTTTTGAGACAGAGCACGGCGCTCAGGGCGGGGATGAGCTCAATTTGATCGAGCCAGCCAAGAATTATGGGTGGCCCGCTATTTCATGGGGGCTTGACTATTCAGGTGGCCGTATCTCCCCATTTACGGAATATGAGGGGCTAGAACAGCCGCTTACCTATTGGGTGCCGTCAATCGGCCCGAGTGGTATGACTGTATATCGTGGCCAGGCATTTCCTGAGTGGGACGGTGATATATTGGTGTCTAGCTTGATCTTTAAGCACGTTGTACGTATCGAAATGGACGGCTTAAAGGCGGTGTCCCAGGAAATATTATTCGCTGAAATCGGTGAGCGGGTGCGCGATGTGCGTACAGCACCTGATGGATCTATCTATGTACTCGTTGAAGGTGAAAATGGTCGGGTTCTGAAAGTGAGCCCGCGTAATTAAGTTTTTTGCTGTTGACGTAGCGATATCAACCAAGAAGGGGCTGGACGTGAGCTCTTGCTTGGCGTATAACCGCGCCAATCATTGAATGTGGAGACAATTATGGCTGTACCGAAACGAAAAACAACGCCCTCAAAACGCGGCATGCGCCGTTCAGCAGATGCGTTGGCAAAGCCAACCTATATTGAGAACCCCGATAGCGGTGAATTGCATCGTCCGCACCACATTGACCTAAAAAGCGGCCTATATCGTGGTAAGCAAATTCTTGAGCCAAAAAGCTAATTAAGAATTAAACGCGAGTTTTCGAATAGTAAGAAGGATTTCTGCGGCTCGCGGGGATCCTTTTTTTATGGGCGCTTCATTTTTGAGCATTAAGGCCTGGACGCTTTGGGCGCCAATCAGTGAATTGGTTACAAATATGGCGTCTGCCTGGCGCATATCATCGCGACTTATCGGTGCCTCGCGGCTCATCGCATTCGAGATAATGCCTTTTTCGAGCATCACCTGTCGAACGATGCCGTTTAAGGTCCCTTCATTACAGGGCGGTGTTATCAGCTGGTCGTTAAATAATATAAAAATATTTCCAGCGGCAGCGCAGGCAACCCGCCCGTGTTCGTTGAAAAAAAATACTTCATCAGCTGCGCTCAATCGGCGCGCCATTATATTATCTGCATAAGAAAGTGTTTTATATAAGCTGGTCGGGTTCTGGCTTGGACGTAGAATATGGGTTTCTGCCATCGAAATCAGCTGTTTACTCTCTGTATGGGGGCTGACTTGAATAACCCAGTTGGCTGGGCCATTTGTTGCTGGTGCGAGCCCGCGACCGCCTGCGCCAGAAGAAACGCTTATTCGGATTGTGCCATGGTGCTCTTCTTTTAGATTTAGACGAACGGCTTCTTTGACGGCTGTGGCAATTTCAGCTTCGGAATACTGGCAGTCTATGCCGAAATATTTTAAACCGCGCAGCAACCGGCTCCAATGTGCCTGCCAATGGCATATATCGTTATTGCGTAATGCGATTGTTTCAAATACACCCTCGCCGAGCAAAAAGCCGCGATCATCAATTCTTACTTGCGTCTTATGATCAACCATTAAACCATTAACCCAGATCATGACATTTCCTCTTTAGCCTGCATCCCATGTCTCGATATTTTTAGGAAGTTACGTATGAGTTGGTTACCATGCGGGGTTAAAATCGACTCTGGATGAAACTGGACCCCATAAACTGGGTGCACCTCGTGCTTAAAGGCCATGATTTGGTCGTCTGGCCCATGCGCGATTGGCGACAACCCCGCCGGTAATTTTTCTGCTATCAATGAGTGGTAGCGCCCTGCAGGAAAAACCGGCGGTATATTTCTAAATAAAGCATCGCCTGTGTGCTCTATCATTGCCGTAACGCCATGCGCAGGGGGGTGGCGGTTGATTTCAGCGCCATAGGCGGCAGCAATCAGTTGATGCCCGAGGCAAACTCCGAGCATCGGTATCATTGCTTCAGCTTTTCTTACCAAAGCAACCGAGTTGGGTATCTGCTTGGGATTACCCGGTCCGGGTGAAAAAATAATGGCGGTTGGTTGGCGCTTTATAATTGTATCAACATCAAACATATCGCTACGAACAACTTCTACAGTCATCATTTCTTGACGGAAATAGCGCGCCAGTGTGTGCACAAAACTATCATGATGGTCTATGACAATAATCATGCGCTCAACGTTGTTGTTTGTATTTGGCTTGCATTAACCCCGATCGCCTGGAAAACGCCAGCAGCCTTATCAAGTGTTTCTTGATATTCATCTGCTGGGTTACTTTGTGCCGTGATGCCGCCGCCAACGTTAAATACAAATTCGGACCCTGATTGGACAATCGACCGTATGAGAATATTCATATCCATATGCCCGTTGAAGCCAATATACCCAAGACTTCCGCAATAAGGACCACGGGGACGTTGCTCTATTTGAGCAATAATATCCATGGCGCGAATTTTTGGCGCGCCTGTAATGGAGCCGCCTGGAAAGCAGGCGCTCAATAAATCGATAGCAGAGTTGTCGCGCGTCAATGTTCCCGTAATGGTTGACACCAGATGGTGCACATGCGCATGACTTTCTAAAACACATAACTCAGGCACATCGATCGAAAAATCATGACATACACGCGCTAGGTCATTGCGCAATAAATCGACAATCATAATGTTTTCGGCTTTGTCTTTATCGCTTGCCAATAGTTTTTGCACTAATCTGTTGTCTTCAATAGGATTCGTCGAGCGCGGCACGGTGCCCTTTATTGGGCGCGCGTTTACTTTATCGCCGGCTAGAGCAATCAGCCGCTCAGGTGAGTTAGATGCTAGGCTCCAATTATCGCCCCTAAAAAACCCGCCAAATGATGCAGGATTGATCTGCCGCATGTTTAAATAACGGCCAAACCCATCATCATGCGACATTAGTTGACCCGTATAGCACTGGCTAATATTGGCCTGAAATATTTCTCCGTCACGTATTAAGTCAATGACGTTAGCGACAGCCTCCATATATTCATCTCGAGAGAAATTACTCTCAATGTGGGCAACTTGTGACGGCGACTTTACGTCGCCTGCCGGTAAGTCGAGAAGTGCACGCCATTGTTCAATTTGAGTATCTGCTGTTTGTCTCTGGTTTCGTTCCGTTGACCCAATACCAGTTGCCACAATGAAACATCTCTGTTGGCTGTGATTAAAGGATAAAACGCTGGGGTAAAGGCCTATGCATAAGTCTGGGATTGTTTTGCCGTTTACAATCAATGGGCCATTAGTTTTCACATCCTCCAGCGCGCGCCCTAGTTCATAGCCAAAAACACCAGCCATGCCGCCTAGAAATGGTGGGATAAGCTGACTAATTTCAGATGGCAAATCAACCCATGGATTTGGGTGGGCGCTCAGGCTTGTTCGTAATGTCACGATCGGCTCGTCGTCTACGTTTGCAGAGATCAGCTTACTTGGCGAATACGCTATCACACTCCATGTTCCGTATGTATTTTGGGTTTGACTGTCTAGCCATAAAGCGCCCGAAAGATGATGGATGTGTGAGAAAACATTTTGAGGCGCGACCCAAGGCACCTCTTCGATGCGCGCGCCAGATGTGCTTATAAACCTAATCATCGCGTGCCGTTCATTTTCTTTTGTTTAGGGTGTCGTGTCACATAATCGCGGCTTGCGATTAAAAATTATCTTTTCGCATTCTTATTTCGGCAAAGACCGCGACGTCGCTGGCGTCCTGCATACCGAGCTGGGCGCGGATGCCCTGATCGCCAGCACGCAGAAATGGATTGGTCTCGAGCTCTAGGGCAATGGTTGTTGGTACGGTCGGTTTATTCTCGGCGCGGGCTGCTTCAATCTCTTGTACACGAGACAGCAAGGCTTGGTTATCGGGGTCGACGGTAACCGCAAATTTCGCATTTGAAAGCGTATATTCGTGCGCGCAAAATACGCTTGTGTGTGGCGCTAGGGAAGATAGCTTCGAGAGGCTTCCCCACATTTGTTCGGCCGTGCCTTCAAACATGCGTCCGCAACCAAGAGCAAATAGAGCATCGCCCACAAAAGCTGCACCACATTCAGGAAAATGATAGGCGATATGACCCAGTGTATGCCCGCCGACATTTAAAACATCTACCTGATACGAGCCAAATGAGAAACTATCGTCTTGGTCGACGGCTATATCGATGCCGGGTATTTTGTCGCGCTCGCCTCTGGGCCCGTAAATGGTGCACCCTGTTTTCTCTTTTAACTCTAGGTTACCACCAGCATGGTCATAGTGGTGATGTGTGTTGAATATATGCGTGAGGTTCCAGCCTTTTTTTTCCAGAACTGTCAAAATAGGAGCGATTTCAGGAGTGTCTATCGCCGCTGTTTTTTCCGTCTTTGGGTCATGGATTAAATAGCCGTAATTGTCACTTAGGCATGGGAATTGTTCAATTTCGATCATAATGTTACCTCGTTGACATTAATCTAATCGCTTATCTGGTTTACATCAATCTAGTTATATGTGTTCATTTCGATTAGGATGGTAAGTAACGGGAAGCTATTGCGATGACCATCGATATTCTTGATCTTGAGGCGTTTTACTCTGGTCGGCTTGGCCAGCTTGCGGCGTTGCATATGAAAAATACCATCGAACGCATGCCAAATGGTGGTCAGGCTTTTTTAGAGAATGTCGACTTTGGACTGGGCTTCGTGTCGCCTTTGCTGGCTGGTCAGAAACCAGTGCTGATGCCGGCGCAACAAGGCACCGTGTGTGGGGCTGGACAGAACATTCTGATTGACGAGCACTTATTGCCCTTTGGCGATAACCGCGTAGGCTCGCTATTGGCAATGCACTATTTGGAGCATAGCCGTGACGCTGATCATGCCTTACGCGAATTATGGCGGATAATGGTGCCAGAAGGGCGCCTCTTACTCATTGTGCCTAATCGCCGTGGTTTATGGTCTCGGCGCGATCTAACCCCCTTTGGGGTTGGGCATCCTTATAGCCGGCGTCAATTGCGGCGATTGTGCCAAGAAGCTGGCTTTGTTGCTGTTGCATGGTCGAGCGCATTACACTTTATGCCTTTTAGACACCAAGGGTTTGCCTCGATTGCAAATCTTATGGAAAATGCGGGGCGTATCATTTTGCCTGAAATGGCGGGCGCCTTGGTGGTTCTTTTAATTAAACGCGTTCCGGCACCCATTACATACAAACGGCACCGACCCAAATATGTCGGGGCTGTTATACAGCCTGCTTAGTTTTATCAATCTGTTTGGGGCTTAAAACGAAGACGCCGAGCTCGGATCGTAAATTGTCTAAAGCCGAGATTTGTCCATTTGATTGTCGTACCCGCCATTTATTGACTGTGATGTGCGACTGTACTTCTAGTCCGACAAGTTGGGCTAAATCGACAAAGTCTAATAAGGTACATAAATGAATATTCGCAGTATTATACCATTGCGCATGAAGGGTCTGGGTTTTCGGCATCCGTCCTTTCAATAATAAATCTAGGCGGACGCGCCAATATCCAAAATTAGGGATTGAAATAATAAGCTTTTTGCCAATTCGAGCCATTTCTTGCAGCACTTCTTGCGGGTGTTGGGTGGCTTGCAGGGTCTGACTAAGTATTACAAAGTCAAAGCCATCCGATGGATAATAGGATAAGTCTCTATCAGCATCGCCTTGAACCACGCTTAAACCCTTTGTTACGCAGGCATTCACGCCCGACTGGCTTAGTTCTAGGCCGTGACCGGAGACTTGTCTGTCGCTCACCAAAATACTCAGGAGCTCGCCTGAACCACAGCCAATGTCCAAAACGCGGCTGCCTTCGGGTATCATGTTCGCAATTAATTGGAGGTCTAATCGATTACTGGAGATATTGCCAGCGGCTAGGGCGCGATGATCTATCATGTATCATCTCCAATTGGGCCGAGCCCGCGCGCTAGCGCGCAGGCATCAATAAAGCCACGTAATGTTGTGAACATTTCTGGTTCATCTAATAAAAAAGCATCGTGCCCCTTATCGCTTTCAATATCGACAAAGCTTACATCAACGCCTGCTGCATTTAGCGCACGCACGACGTTAACGCTCTCATGAGTTGGGAAAAGCCAATCACTACTGAACGAGACAACGCAGAAGCGCGTTTTCGCACCAGCAAAGGCTTTGGCTAATTTATTGCCGTGATCAGCAGCGATATCAAAGTAGTCCATTGCTCGTGTAATATAAAGATAACTATTGGCGTCAAACCGTTCGACAAAACTCATGCCTTGATGCCGCAAATAGCTCTCAATTTGAAAGTCGGCGTCAAAGCCATAACCAAGGGCCTCACGGTCTTGCAAGTTACGACCAAATTTTCGATGAAGAGCAGATTCAGATAAATATGTGACATGGGCAGCCATGCGAGCAACGGCGAGACCTTTGCTCGGTTTTTCATCATGATCATAATAAGCGCCGCCGCGCCAATTTGGATCCGCCATAATCGCTTGGCGTCCTACCTCGTGAAAGGCTATATTTTGCGATGAGTGTCGCGCTGCTGACGCAATAGGAATGGCGCTAAAGACGCGGTCGCTATGAGCAGCCGCCCATTGGAGTGTTTGCATACCACCCATTGAGCCACCAATGACGCAAAATAAATCTGGAATACCCAATACATCGATTAAAAGCTCTTGGGCCCGCACCATGTCGGCGATTGTCAGAACAGGGAAGTCTAAGCCATAGGGTTTTCCGGTTTCTGGATTAATACTGGCAGGACCGCTTGAGCCGGCACAGCCGCCTATAACATTCTGACATATTACAAAATACTTATCGGTATCAATTGGTCGGCCTGGTCCTACCATCGTTTCCCACCAGCCAGGTTTCTGTGTGACTGGGTTTTCGCCCAAAATATAGTGATCACCGGTGAGTGCGTGACATACCAACACAGCATTTGTACGCGCGTCATTAAGCGTCCCATGCGTGCTATAGGCAATCTGGGGTTGATTGAGGCGGCCACCACCATCGAGTGCCAGCGAAACCCCATCAAAAACATGTATAGCGTTTGTGTTAGAACTTACTTTCGTCATTTTCTGGGTTTAACGTCCCCGCTTGCTCTGGTCAATGATTATGCGCATGGTTAGTATAATGCATATACGCAAACGACGTTTCATAAATAACGTTAAATATGAAATGTTTTCTTTGATTTAGTCGTTTTCTAATCGTAAAACTAATGACTGAAAGAGAGGTCGGATGACAGGCCAAGCGCCAAATAACACGCCAAATCCCCTCGATGATATTCGAGCGGATATTGATGCTATCGACCGTGGTATTTTTGACCTTTTGGTGCGTCGTAGTGCGCGTGTGAGTGATGTTGCGCGTGCTAAGTCTGAGTTTGCGGATAGGGTTCCTCTGCGCCCTTTGCGTGAAGCAAGCCAAATGATGAGTCTTATGGATTGGCATAAAGAGGCTGGTCTGGACTATCCTCAGGTTAGCGTGTTAGCCATCTGGCGTGAAATTATAGGGGCATCGATTGCTCAGCAAGGCGGTATGGTTATTGTTACGACGCCTGACGGTTTGGCTGCTGCTCGGGCTTATTTCGGTTCAGCGCTGACATATAATTGCGTGCCAAGCGAAGCGGAGGTTTTGAGTGCCGCGATTGCATTAGACGCAGTGGGTGTGGTCGGAATTGATACCTACCCTGAATGGTATGATAAGGTACCAGAAGGCGGTAGTTTTTTTGCGCGCCTCTCTGTGGTTGATGCTGATAATTTTATATGTTTCGGCAAGCTGTCTGAGGAAGATATGGATGCTTATAGAAACCTTAAAGTGACATATCTTTTAGAAGGGGCTGTTGAGACGCGCCATGGCGATACTGGGTCTGAGGTTCAAGTGCTCTCGAAAAAAGATGACATATGTTTGTTCAGCGCTGTTCAGCCGCTTGCTGGCTACCGCAGGCTTGGCTATTTCGTTTGCTTTGATTTAAATGAGGACCAGCATGACAGATCGTAAGCCTCAACCACGTCAGTTCTTAACGAATTTGGAACCCTATATTGGTGGCCGTGAACATGTTGATGGGGTTAAGGACCCTATTAAACTATCCGCCAATGAAAACCCATTGGGCGCGAGCCCAAAAGCGATTGCATCTATCCGCGATTTTCAAAATTCAGCGCTCTATCCTGATGGTTCTGCTGTTGATTTGCGAGATGAGCTTGCGGCGCGATTTGCAATCGATGCCTCGCGCATTGTTTGTGGCAATGGATCAGATGAGATTTTACACTTATTGGCGCAAGGGTTTTTAGAGCCCGGAGACCAGACGATCAGCACCAAGCATGCGTTTTTGGTTTATCGTTTAATCACGGAGGCCGCTGGTGCTGAGGCGGTCTGCGTGCCCGAAAAAAACTTAACGACTGACGTCGATGCGATGCTTGGTGCCGTGACAGACAAAACGCGGATGGTATTTATTGCAAATCCAAATAACCCGACAGGTACGATGATCAGCCCCGATGAGCTTCTGCGCCTGCATGCAGGGCTGCGCTCGGATATTATACTGGTAATTGACGGGGCTTACGCTGAATATGTACCTGCTGCAGAATATGAAAGCGGTTTTGGCCTGGTCGACCAGTTTGACAATGTGGTGGTTACACGCACTTTTTCAAAAGTTTATGGCCTAGCGGCACTTCGTTTGGGGTGGGGATATTTCCCCTCATCAATTGCTGATATTTTGAACCGCATTCGCCCACCGTTTAACGTTAACAGCCTTGCTATGCGTGCGGGTATTGCGGCACTCAAGGATCAAGACCATATCAACAAATCCGTGAGCCATAATCGGGTCTGGCGTGATTGGTTAACACAACAAATCGGCGGTCTTGGTTTTGAGGTTATTCCGAGCCAAGCTAACTTTATTCTCATCCGGTTTGGGTCTGCCGAGATTGCCGGCGCTGCCGACCAATATTTGGGACAAAAGGGATTGATCGTGCGTGGCATGGCATCTTACAAGCTCGCAGATTGTCTGCGCGTCACCGTCGGTTTGGAAGACGCGAACCGGCGTGTTGTGGCAGCTTTGGCAGAGTTTAAGGACTTAGTATGACCAAACCAAATATCGCTTTGATTGGACTGGGCTTAATTGGCTCATCGCTTGGGCACGCTATCAAGAAGCATGGGTTAGCCCAACATGTTTCTGGGTATGCACGAAGCCGCAAGACACGTGAAACCGCGCTCGATATAGGTTTTGTTGATGTTGTTTATGAGAGTGCCGCGGCCGCTGCGCAGGGCGCAGACATTATTTTCTTTAACGTGCCCATGGGCGCATTTTATAGCTTGGCCGCTGAAATCATGCCTGTCTTAAAGCCAGGCGCCATTATTACCGATGTCGGATCGGTTAAGGCGAGTGTGATCGAAGATATTAGCCCTATTTTACGATCTGATGTGTATTTGGTGCCTGGGCACCCGATTGCTGGTACGGAACAATCTGGTCCGACATCTGGGTTTGCTGAATTATTCGTTGGGCGGTGGTGTGTTTTGACACCAACACCGGAAACGAATTTAAGAGCTGTCGAGACAGTAGCAAAACTGTGGCGCGATATTGGTTCGGATGTTGAGTTCATGGATGCGGATCACCATGATATGGTGCTTGCAATTACAAGCCATATTCCGCATTTAATCGCTTATAATATCGTTGGTACGGCATCGGATCTGGAAGCGGATACAAGATCAGATGTGATCAAATTTTCGGCCAGTGGGTTTCGAGATTTCACGCGGATTGCAGCATCTGACCCGGTCATGTGGCGTGATATATTCTTACGCAATAAGCGCGCTGTTTTGGAAATGCTCAGCCGATTTAATGAAGACCTGACAGCGCTTCAACGCGCTATTCGTCATGATGATGGTGACACGCTGCAATCAATGTTTTCACGGACGCGTGATATCCGCAAAAGCATTATTGATGCTGGACAAGATATGGCTGAGCCAAACTTTGGACGGCATAACAAGACCGACGAGCACTAAATCGGTAACTTAGGCGCAGCGCCGATTGCAATACCCTCTAAAAATACTGTGCCCCGTTTAAACTCTAATGTCATTTTGATCGCGCTCGATTGGCTCGCTCTATCACCGAGAAATTTTCCAAAGGTGCCGAGCATTTGAAGACTCTTAGTGTGTCTCCGATCTATGACATTTAGAACGCTCAATAAACCTATAAATTCATCTAGGCTGTTTATGCGCAAGTCTAACTGACCATTAAGCGCTTTGTTGGGGTCTGCGCCGAGCCTTCCAGAGAGGTTGAACGTCAGCGCATTATGTATAAATTTGGCGTCGACAATGTCTATCTTGTTGCCATTATTGAGATCTCGAGTCCATCTTGTTGCATCTTCAAGCCATGCATTGGGTATATTCAACAATAGGTCGGCGCTTGTAAGGGTGGTCTTAGTACCCAGTCTTAAATCTGTGTTGGTGATACTTACTTTTGCGAGGTCAGTCGCGCGCTCCCCTCGGAGAATATGAAGTTCACTGTCTTTGGTCGCTGCGTTTATATTCACTAGCCCCATTCTGCCTGAAAAAACGGGTGCCTTAATTACCATATCCAATCTGCTTAGGCCATTTAGGTCAGCGCGCGCGCTGGCGATATTGCCACCGTGTACAATTTTCAAATGTCCATTTTTAAGTTGGAATTCATGCGGTCCGTCTAGCCGCACTACCGCCTTTTCTTGATTATAGGGCATGAGGTCGATTTGTAGGCTGGTCGAGCGCCACGCAATATTATTGTCCTCATACTTTGGAGCGCTGAAAATAAAGCCGATGCGCGATGGGAATCCGCCTTGGGCTACATGCGTATAGCCTAGTCCAGCTGCTGTAATATCTTTCTGGATATTTTGCGCAATAAATGTCCAGAGTAGGTAATAACCAAGCGATAAAACCATGAGAGCGATAAATGGGAAGAATAGCCAAAAACGCGCTTTCAAAAATGCTTTTGCATTCTGCTCATAACCTATTGGTGGTTTCTTGCCACGCATAATTACCTTACTCCTTCGAACTCTTTTAAGCCGACAGCCCGATCAGGCTTAAGACATAACGGGTATATTCGCCGATCAAGAGCTTAAACGTACCAGGATAACGCCACCACGCCTCGACCTTTACGTTTTCAGGTAAAACGCTATGTGGGATAATGTGTAAAGCGGGCATAAAGCGCCTGAACTCGACCATAGCACGTGGCATATGATGCACACTGGTCACGATGATAAGCGATTTATATTGATGCACTTCTGCCCATTTTTGCGTTTCAATAGCATTGCTAACGGTGGTGGTCGCAACATAGTCAAGGTCGAAACAACATTGCGTCGCAGTCGGATCACTGCTTAGTGCAGAAATGCTCTCATAGCTTTGACCACTATAGACACCGGTGATCAATAGGCGTTTACCTTGTTTGTTTTTTAGTAAGTCGAAACCCTCACGAATACGTATGGGTGTTGAGCCAGTGAGCACAACGATTCCATCAGCGCTTTTTAGTTCTGAGGGATCTGTTTTGTCGAGCGCATTGACAAAGACAAAAAATAATAGCGTGAAGCCAACCGCTGCCACTAATCCGAAGCTCACCATGGCGCGTAAGAATAATGTGAACGGGCTCTCCGATTTATTGTGTTTGATCAACATGACTAGACCATGCTTCGTAAGTTACGCAAGACGTGACGCCGCGTCACGAACCAACTTAAAAACACAAAGCCGCAGGGTACGGGTATAAGCCAAATTAGAAGTGTAGACGAGCGGGCATCTGCAAAGAGTTCACCCAAAAGCAAGAACACGCTGCCAGCTAGCAACAGTCCGGCCAACGAGGAATATAGTGTTAATTTCACAAAATGAATTTCGAAATGCCGTGAAATGAAAGTATCGTGTGCGCCAATTTGATGAAGTACTTGGAGAATTTCATTATTGGCGAGAAGCCCGGCGCGGGTCGCAAAAATCAGGACAGTGAGTGTTGCGATGCCGACCATGAGAAGGACGAAGGCGGCAAAAATCCGCAGGATGGCGCTGGTGCGCTCAAGTGTCTGGCGCCATCGCCCATGCGTATCAAGGTGTGCCCCGGGTGCAACGGCTTGTAAGCGTATGTTAAGGGCATCGGCGTTGCGGCGTAAATTGTCATCTGGCGTTATTTCAACAAGGATTGGCAGCGGTAATTCTTTGGTCACATTACCAGCGCCTAGCCATGGTTCGAGCAACTCTACCATATCATTCCAGCCCAGCTTTTGTGCTTTTATAACTCCGGGAAACCCCTCTAGCTCCCGCATCACATTATTGACTTGGTCGTCTGAGGTGAGGTTTTCGGTATCGATAATCTGTACCGTAAAAGCGCTAGTTGCCCGAGAGAGCCATCGCTCTGATGCGAGACCGACTAAAATCGCCGCGCCTAACGCAAGGCAAGCCAAAAACGACATGACCATAGTGACAGCACCAAGTGTGGGTCCCGCCATATTCTTGCGGGGCAATATAGCTGTCGTTGCCAGTTGGTTATGGTCTAATCCACTGCTCATAAACGTTCCACCTGGCCATTTGAAATATTCAGGCGTGGGTGCCCAAAGCTCTCCCATATCTTTTGGTCATGCGTCGCAACAATAATCGTCGTACCCATTTTGTTTAACTCGTCCAAGAGGCGCATTAAGCGAAGGCCAATTTCTGGGTCGACATTACCTGTGGGTTCATCCGCCACGATAATGTGCGGGCGACTAATAACCGCGCGCGCGATTGCGGCACGTTGTTTCTCACCCCCTGATAATGTTTCTGGCAAAGCATTTAGGCGTGCACCCAGGCCAACCCATTTCAGAAGCTCAACCGCATTCGCTCGATACGTTATTTCTTTTTGGCCGGCTACGCGTAGAGGTAGTGTTACATTCTCATAAACAGATAAATGCTCAATAAGTCGGAAATCTTGAAACACAACGCCAATGCGCCGGCGGATTGCAGGTAGCTGCTCGCGCGGTAAGCTTGAAATATTTTGGCCAAATAAAGAAATGTGACCTGAGGTAGGTCGGCGCGCTAAAAATATAAGCTGAAGAAGTGATGTTTTTCCGGCACCAGATTGACCGGTTAAAAAATGAAACGAACCCTTATCGATGGTTAACGATACATCTTTAAAGATGGGTTGAGCTTCACCATATTGCAGGCCAATATTATCTAAGTGTATCATTCTTGTTCAGCGCGATTTCTACCGTGTGATGTTTACGCATGATGGCATAATTCGACGGTGTGGAAAACTACCTATAGCCAATCCGGCATGCGTTCCTTATCAAGCATATCATCAACTTTCGCTCTTGGCCGAATAATGTCAAATTTGTCGTCGCGCACAAGTATTTCAGGTGCAAGTGGGCGCGTGTTATATGTTGATCCTTGAACCGCGCCATAAGCGCCTACTGTCAATACGGCTAAAAGCGCTCCTTCCTCCAATTGGGGAAGCTCACGGTCTTTGCCGATGAAGTCTCCGCTTTCGCATACAGGGCCAACAATATCCCATAGGATTTTTTCTTCATTGGTTTCGAGCACCGGCTGTATCTCGTGATAAGCGCCGTAAAGTGTGGGGCGCATAAGTTCTGTCATGGCGGCGTCGATGATCATAAAGTTTTTGACCTGCCCACGTTTCTCACGAATGAGAGATGTGACTAATATGCCAGCATTACCTGCAATCACTCGGCCAGGCTCTAATATAATTTGGCACCCAGAGTCGCCAAGAGTCTTAGCAATAATGGCCGCATAATGCGCTGGATCTGGTGGGGTCTGGATTGTTTTATTGTAAGGTACTCCTAATCCTCCACCAAGGTCGAGTATGGTGATGATGTGTCCTTTGGCACGAAGGCGAGATAATAAATCCGCTACTTTCGAGAAGGCACGTTCAAAAGGGTCTAGGTCGGTAATTTGGCTGCCAATGTGAATATCAATCCCCGCGCATGTAATATTGGGCAAACCGGCCGCCATTTCATAGGCTTTCTCCGTGTCTTCCCAAGCAATTCCGAACTTATCTTCGGCCTTACCAGTTGAAATTTTCTCATGCGTTTTGGGATCAATATTGGGGTTAACTCTAAAGGCTATTGTTGCCACTTTGCCAAGCTTAACGGCAACATCAGATAGCTGTTCGACCTCGCGTAAGCTCTCAACGTTAAATTGCTTTATACCGGCATTAATGGCGTCTGCCATTTCTACAGTGGTTTTTCCAACCCCAGAAAAAACAATACGCTCAGCGGGAATACCAGCCGCGAGCGCGCGTTTTAGTTCTCCGCCTGACACAATATCCGCACCTGCTCCAAGTTTGGCCAATGTGGCGATAACGGCAATATTTGAATTAGCCTTCACCGAAAAGCATAGCAAGGCGTCATCCCGAATGCCCGCATTGGTGAGTGAATTCCGCAAAACACTATAATGGTGCTGAAGCGTAGCGTGGCTATAGCAGTAAAAAGGTGTTCCGACTTGTTCCGCTATGTCGCGTATTGCGACATTCTCAACAAAGAGCTCACCGTTTTTATATTGAAAATGATCCATCTTTTCTGACTTTTAAGACTGCGTCATGATCGGCGGCGACAAATCCCCGCGACGACCACATGCTGACAATTGCGCCATGCTGGCAATTAGTATGAGTGCTAAACTAAACGTAATAATTCTTTTCATGACGCATCCTTTTCTAATGCCGTAATCCAGACTTGGGCAGCCTTGGCAACATTGTCTGGTGCTGTACCACCAAAGCTAACGCGGCTAGCAACCGAATTTTGCGTGCCCAGAACGCCAAAAATGGCATCCGTGATGCGCGGTTCGACGGATTGCATATCAGTCAGACTTAAAGCCTCTAGGCCGCAAGCCTTCGTTTCGGCCAGCGCAACAAGCGTGCCAGTGACATGATGCGCATCTCTAAATGGCATATCGACATTCTGCACCAGCCAGTCTGCAAGGTCGGTTGCTGTGGAAAACCCAGCCCCTGCTGCGGCTGCCATTTTATCAATGTTTATCCCCATTGTGTCGATCATGCCTTTCATCGCAGCAAGACAGAGCGATAAATTATCAAGAGCGTCGAAAACGCCTTCTTTGTCTTCTTGCATATCCTTTGAATAGGCGAGGGGTAAACCCTTCATCACAATAAGAAGTCCCGTTAGGGCACCAATAATTCTGCCAGCCTTCGCGCGCACGAGTTCTGCTGCGTCGGGATTGCGCTTTTGTGGCATAATCGAGGAACCTGTTGAGAAGGCGTCAGGTAGGGAAAAGAAGCCAAATGCACTTGTTGCATAAATAACAATTTCTTCAGCGAAACGAGACAGATGTGTTGCGCAGATCGCTGCCGCCGATAGCGTTTCCAGAGCAAAATCACGTGCCGATACACTGTCTATTGAATTGGCTGTAGGCCGATCGAAATCTAGAAGTTCAGCTGTTTTGAACCGGTCAATGGGAAAAGAAGTACCCGCTAGTGCAGCGGCACCCAGAGGGCTCTCATTGAGCCGCCTGCGGGCATCTTTAAAGCGCCCACTATCACGCGCGAGCATCTCGACATAAGCCAATAAATGATGTCCGAAGGTAACCGGCTGAGCGGTTTGTAAATGCGTGAACCCGGGCATAATAGTTTGTGCGTGGGCGGCGGCTTTATGCGCGAAGCTGAGTTGTAAAGCATGCAGTTGAGACAAGAGGTGATCTATCGTGTCGCGGACATAGAGCCGAAAATCCGTGGCAACTTGATCATTGCGCGAACGTGCCGTGTGTAAACGTCCGGCAGCAGGTCCAATATCATTTCGCAATGCGTCTTCAATATTCATATGAATATCTTCTAGTGCGCGTTTGAAATCAAATGCGCCATTCTTAATACTGGCGCTGATTTTTTCTAACCCTGCCAATATTGCTTGCCCGTCTTCTAGCGTAATGATGCCCTGATCCATGAGCATGCGACAATGCGCATGTGAGCCACGCAAATCTTGTCCAGACAAACGCTGGTCAAAACCGATAGAAGCGTTTATCTCTTCCATTATGTCGTCGGGACCGTCGCCAAAACGGCCGCCCCACATGCGATTACCCATGTTTCACCTTTTGGAGATGGCTATGTTAAAGTCACGCACATCCCGTCTGATTAAATTAATGGCCATGATTGCAATCATCGTTGGTTTCATCGGCCTTGGTTCCCTATACCTGAACGAGGGTATGGAAGGCAAGCCGTCCTCATCGCATGACGACTTTAATGCTAATTTAGTCATTCATGCCTCACCCATCGTATTACCAGATTTTAACGTTGATTTGCCCTCCGGCGCAAAGACATTGGTTGATTTCCGCGGGCATTTTTTAATTATTAACCTTTGGGCGACGTGGTGCGCACCATGCCGTCGCGAGATGCCTCAGTTTGAGAACTTACAGTCAATTTTGGGTGACAGGGCGGTTGTAATTGCGCTTAGTCTCGATCGCGGCAAACGGGCCAAACCGGATGCTTTTCTTGATGAGCTGGGCATTAAGTTGCTCACACGCGCTCATGATGGGAAGCAAAAAATTGCCCGTCAAATTGGCCTCTTTGGTGTTCCAACCACTTTGTTGATTAATCAAGAAGGGCAGGAAGTTGCCAGATTACAAGGCGAGGCTGTATGGGACGGTGCGCAGGCCCAAGCGGCTATTTTAAGGCTTATCGGCGAGTAAATTGTTTATGCGTCGTGGCGCATATTTAGCGTGTTGGTGTCGGGGTTTCGCCTGAATAATCATAAAATCCTCGCCCCGTCTTTTTGCCGAGCCATCCAGCTTCAACATATTTGACGAGAAGCGGGCACGGGCGATATTTGCTGTCGCCAAGACCGTCATTGAGCACCTGCATAATAGAAAGGCAGGTGTCTAGGCCTATAAAGTCAGCTAATTGTAGGGGGCCCATACGATGATTGGCACCGAGACGCATTGCTTTATCGATCGCCTCGACATTGCCTACGCCTTCATAAAGCGCATAAACCGCCTCATTTATCATGGGCAATAATATGCGATTAACAATAAACGCTGGGAAATCTTCAGCGACCGCACTGGTTTTACCTAATTTTGCGACAATTGCGTTCACGGTTTCAAAAGTAGGGTCGTCTGTGGCGATGCCGCGAATGATTTCCACCAATTCCATAACGGGAACTGGGTTCATGAAGTGCATACCAATAAACTTCTCTGGTCGGCCGGTAACTGCGGCTAAGCGCGTGATTGAAATAGATGACGTATTTGATGCGATAATGGCGTCGGGGCCTACAATGCCACTGACTTCGCGCAGAATATCACATTTAACGATTTCATTTTCGGTGGCGGCCTCAATTACTAAGTCACACTCAGAAAGTGCCGCCAGATCGTTTGCACCAACAATATTGTCGAGTGCCGCACTGCGGGCTTCTTCAGTGATCTTTCCTGACACAACCTGCCGGCTCATATTGCCATTAATGGTCGCCAATCCATTGGCAACGCGTTCATCAGAAATATCGTTTAAAAGAACTTTAAAGCCAGCTAAAGAAAACACATGAGCAATACCACTGCCCATTTGGCCTGCGCCGATAATGCCGACTGTATTGACCATCTTTGTTTTCCTAGCTTAGCTTTTACTTTATCTATCAGCAGTATCTATGAGCAGTCATCAAAGCCCAATTTTTCCGAGTTCAGCTTCAAGCTCAGGCACTGCCGTAAACAGGTCTGCCACGAGGCCATAATCTGCAACCTGGAAAATTGGGGCTTCTTCATCTTTGTTAATCGCAACGATGACTTTACTGTCTTTCATGCCAGCAAGGTGCTGAATGGCACCAGAAATGCCAACGGCAATGTAAAGATCAGGTGCAACGACTTTGCCTGTTTGTCCGACTTGATAATCATTCGGCACAAAACCCGCATCCACAGCAGCGCGCGATGCGCCCATGGCGGCCCCCAGCTTATCCGCTACCTTTTCAAGTATTGCGAAGTTTTCTCCAGATTGCATGCCGCGACCACCTGAAATGACGATTTTGGCGGCTGTTAACTCTGGACGGTCTGATTTTGTTAATTCTTCGCCGATAAACTCAGATAAAGCAGGCATATCTCCGATTGCTACGGCTTCGACAGATGCACTACCTGTTAACTCAGCGGCTTGGAAAGCTGTCGTCCGGATTGTGAGGACTTTTTTGGCCTCTGACGTTGAAACGGTTTGAATTGCATTGCCCGCATAAATGGGGCGTTCAAATGTATTTGCATCAATGATTGCGGCAACGTCTGAGATTTGTGAGCAATCGAGCAATGCAGCGATACGCGGCATGAAGTTTTTGCCATTTGTCGAAGACGCTGTAACGATTGCATCATAGGCACTGGCAATAGATGTCACGAGGGCTGCCATTGGTTCAGCAAGCATTTTGTCGAGAGCCGGGGCATCTGCCAATAAAACTTTACTAACACCGGCGATTTTGCCCGCCTCGTCAGCGACGCTAGCGCATCCTGCACCTGCAACAAGAACATGTACGTCGCCGCTTAATTTTGTTGCTGCCGTCGCTGCTTTTAGCGTCGAGTCGTTTAGCTCAGAATTATTGTGTTCTGCGATAAGAAGAGTTGTCATTAGAATGCCCCCGCTTCGTTTTTGAGTTTGGATACAAGTTCTTGAACTGTTTCAACTTTAACACCAGCTTCGCGTTGTGCCGGTTCTGATACTTTAACAATGGTCAGACGCGGCGTCACGTCGACTCCGAAGTCATCTGTTGTTTTTTCATCGATTGGCTTTTTCTTGGCCTTCATAATGTTTGGCAAAGAAGCGTAACGCGGTTCGTTCAAGCGAAGGTCAGCTGTCACGATCGCGGGTGTCGCCAATTTAATAGTTTGTAAACCGCCATCAATCTCGCGGGTTACCATCAATTTATCGCCGTCTTGTTTAATCTCTGAAGCAAATGTGCCCTGTGACCAACCGAGGAGTGCCGCAAGCATTTGGCCCGTTTGGTTATTGTCACCATCAATTGCTTGTTTGCCGAGAATGACGAGACCAGGCTGTTCTTCTTCAACGACTTTTTTGAGTATTTTGGCAATCGCCAAAGGCTCAACATCTGTATCTGTTTTTACAAGAATACCGCGGTCAGCACCCATGGCAAGCGCTGTGCGAATGGTCTCTTGCGCTTGCGCCGCGCCAATAGAAACAACGACCACTTCAGTGGCGATGCCGGCTTCTTGAAGGCGCACCGCTTCTTCAATTGCGATTTCGCAAAATGGGTTCATGGACATTTTGACGTTTGCGAGGTCAACACCTGTCTGATCGGGCTTTACTCGGATTTTCACGTTGTAATCAACAACCCGTTTTACGGGCACTAATACTTTCATGTTTTTGCTCCTGAAGTCACTACGCCTATTTAGGCCATTATGAGCCAGAAACTACGCCGAGAGGGCGAGCAAGTCAAACCTTCTCGCAAGCCACATCTGCGGCAAATCACACCAGTTTTGGGTGTTATTCTGATGTTTGATTTTGGGCGGGGCGCCATAATACGTCGCTGGCGCCTTTATTATTGGCCCAACGGGCGGCGACAAAGGCTAAATCGGAGGCCCGATTGACGAATTGACACAGGGTGAGACTGGCTTTTTCTTCTTGGTTCTCTTGCATTTCGATGATTTCGCGCTCGGCACGGCGCAAAATAGTGCGCGCCAAGTGAAGATAGGCCGCACCATGGGTGCCCCCAGGTAAAACAAACGAATTTAGCGGTTTTAGGTCGGTATTTAATTGGTCAATTTCGGCCTCAATGCGCCTGACTTGAGCGTCAGTCACCCTGAGCGCATTCTCGATACTGCCCTCTGGGGTTGCCAGATCGGCGCCGACATCAAATAAGTCGTTCTGAAGTGCTTCAATTATGTCTGAAAGTGGCGGTTCGATGTAAAGTTTTGCAATACCGAGCGCCGAATTTGCCTCATCGATCGTGCCATAAGCTTTGATGCGGGCGTCATTCTTGGGACGACGTGCGCCATCAGCAAGGCTCGTCGCGCCATCATCGCCAGTTTTGGTGTAAATTTTCGTGAGCCGAACCAACTACGCATTTCCTTGTGAGAAGTAAAAAAACAACATAACAAGAACAACCACCCCAAATTGCAGGCCAACGCGCCAACGCATCAGTTTTTGTGAGGTATTGGCGCTTCCGCCGCGCATCATATTATACAGCCCCATCAATAAGACGAGAACAACGGCGCCGAGTCCGACGGGGATAAGCAATGAGAGAGCGGTCATGGTGCCTCCTGATAAAGTTCGTTTAATCGACGGGCGATAACGTCCGCTTGAATTTCTGCGGCACCCTCAAAAATACTTAAAATACGAGCGTCGCATAATACGCGGCTGATCGGGTATTCAATTGCAAACCCGTTACCGCCATGAATTTGTACAGCATTATCAGCGCATGACCAAGCGGTTCGAGCAGCCAGTAATTTAGCCATTCCGGCTTCTAAGTCACAGCGTTTACCACTGTCTTTTTGGCGCGCAGCGTAATATGTCAGTTGACGAATGCCAAAAATTTCGGCTGCCATGAGAGCTATTTTACTATGTACCCGTTCAAAATTAAAAATAGGCTGGCCGAATTGAATCCGCTCAGTCGCGTATCTTAATCCTAATTCGAGAGCCGATTGTGCAACACCAATGGCGCGGGCCGCGGTTTGTATGCGCGCTGACTCAAATGTCTGCATAAGCTGCTTAAAACCAACCCCTTCATTGCCTCCTAAAAGGGCGTCTTCTGACACTTTAAACCCATCAAAGCTAATGTCGTACTCTTTCATGCCACGATAACCTAAGACCGTTATTTCGCCGCCGCTCATGCCTTCAGCTGGAAATGGGTGCTCATCTGTGCCGCGTGGCTTTTCCGCCAAAAGCATTGACAGTCCGCGATGGTCGTCATGAGCAGGATTTGTGCGCACAAGTAACGTCATAAGATCGGCGCGCGCTGCGTGTGTGATCCAAGTTTTATTTCCAAAAACGTCGTAACCATTTTCTGTTTTCTTGGCGCGTGTCGATAAATGCGCGAGGTCGGATCCAATATTAGGTTCGGTAAAAACGGCTGTCGGTAGAATGGATCCACTGGCAATGGCGGGTAAGTACTTCTTTTTTTGTTCTTCGGTTCCATTCTGCATAATGAGTTCGGCTGCGATATCGGTGCGCGTTCCAAGAGAGCCAACGCCAATATAGCCACGGGATAACTCTTCAGAAACAACGCACATGGCTTCTTTTCCGAGGCCGAGGCCGCCATAGCTCTCTGGGATGGTTAGCCCGAAAACGCCCAGATCAGCCATTTCAGAAATTGTTTCAAAGGGTATTAATTCATCCCGCACATGCCATCCATGCGCATGGGGTACGATTTTATCCTCTGCAAAGCGCCTGAATTGGTCTCGGATCAGCTTGTGCGTTTCATCAAGGCCGCTTTCGCCACTCGGCGCATCGCCTTGTGCGGCTAACGTCTGCGCGACCCGCAAGCGACGTTCGGCGGTATTTCCGTTTCGCATAAAATACTGGCTTGCTTCAGAGGCGAATGCCAAAGCACTATCTTGGCCCAAATCTTGCGGACGAATGATTTCGCTCTGGCTCATCGCAACGCCGCTCGCCAGCTGATTTAAGTATTCGCCGAATAAAATATGTGTCAGGTCTTCTTCAAGTGTGCTGCATTTTTGTTCTTCATTGAGACGGATAATAAGATCGGAGACTTGCATCAAGGCTTCCGCATAGGTGGTTATCCACGCTAAGCCATGGCGTAAAAACTGTCCGTCTCCCGAACCGCTGGTGGTAATACCACTGGTGGCAATACTGCGCGCAAATGCTTTGGCATCTTGCGCCGCCTGATTGCTAAATGTGATCCAATCTTGATGCGTCATGATATCTAACTCTGTGTGTTGATCGTGTTCCACTCTAAACGGCCTGAAGTGTAAAGCAAGGCAGTGCCAAATGGTTTAAGTGTCGCATCTGATGTAGTTTTATCAGCAATAATCTCAAGGTCTGATCTCAAATGCGCCGTGTCCGATTGGCGCTGGCAAAAGAGCGCGCACATCTTCTGCTTTCAAAGCGTTATTCCCAATACTTCTAAAGCCCTCATCTCCGGCTGTTTTTGAGAGCCGGCGACCTTCTATTGATTGGATCAAGGGGTGGTGACAATATTTGGTGCGCTTTAGGTCAAGAATGCACTGCAGAAGACGGTGAATATGCGCCGCGGGCTTGAGGTCAACACCGCGAACAATATGTGTGATGTTTTGTAGGTCATCATCAATAACCACACTTAAGTGATAGCTGGTCGGAATATCTTTACGTGCAATAATCACGTCACCGAATTGCCGCGCGTCAACTTTGACGGTGTGGGATTGAGCATCCTGAAGAAAATCGATTTCGTGGAAAAACAGTGGCCCGCCATTTTTCTCTTCAGCTAGCTTGTGCATTTTTTCGATATTGATCCGCCATGCATAATCGCGACCCTCCCACATTAATTCACGGCGCGTATGGTCGCTAATATCTGTATATAGTTTGGGGTAAATAACAGCGCCATCGGGATCGCGCGGCCAATTTTTCATGCCGCCGGGTAGGTCTTCGATATGCGCCCGAATTTCTGCGCGTGTCGCCCAACAAGGATAGATAAGACCGAGCGCGTCGAGCCGTTTAAGCGCCGACTTATAAATGTTAAACCGCTGTGACTGACGAATGACAGGTTCTTGCCAGGAGAGCCCCAGCCAATGCAGGTCATCTATAATGGCATCAACGAAATGCGTGCGCGAACGCCCGATATCAATGTCTTCAATACGCAGTAAAAACTGCCCATCATGGCGCGATGCTAATTGGTGTGCGAGGCAAGCTGAATAGGCATGTCCCAAATGCAATCGCCCTGTCGGGCTGGGGGCAAAGCGCGTGATAAATGAAGATTGGTTCATCGCCTCTCTTGTCCTCTTGGTTTCATTGGCTGATACTAGGGTGCAATGAAATATATAAAAACACAAAAAGACCTTAATATGGCCTTGGACGAATTAGTGGCGATCGATCCAGATATGTCTCGTGCTTTGTGTGAAGCGGGGTCTCCAACGATTCGCAAAAGCAAAGTCGGATTTCCGGGGCTATTCTCAACGCTTATATCTCAACAAGTTTCTGTGGCCGCAGCACAGAGCATTGAAACCAAAGTCAGCGCTTGTTTACCTGAGGTATCTGCTGAGGCTTTTCTAAATTTATCAGAAGCTGAGGCCCGTACGAATGGCTTATCGGCGCAGAAATATAAATATTTAAGTGGTGTCGCTGCGGCTATTATATCGGGTGCGTTGGATATAAAGGCACTTTCGCGAGCTTCGGATGAGGAAGTTCAGCGCCGTTTACTGGCGCTTAAAGGTATCGGCCCTTGGACCGCAAACATTTACCTCATGTTTGGCCTGCAGCGCGCCGATATTTTTGCTGCGGGTGATTTGGCCTTGCAAGAAGGTTATCGTCGTTTGGTCGGTTTAGACACGCGCCCTGATACTACCGCTTTTAACTTAATTGCAGTAAAATGGCAGCCTTATCGGTCTGCCGCTGCTTACATGTTGTGGCGCTATTATGGCCATGCCACCAGTCGAAAAGGTGATGGCGTAGCTGTGTCCTCTTAAGGCATGTCATGCGCCCATTATTGCCTGCGGCATTAACGCGGCTGATATGGGCCGCATTTGGCTTGGCTTTGGGAGAGGATCATGCCAAAATTTTTCGTGTGGGAAGTTTCGTTTAATATCTTTTACAAAACTAAAGAAGGAGAGGCCGCGTGAGCGAGGCGCAATCATTCGATGTTGAAGCCAAGGATCTGGCAAGGTTCGCGCACCCTGAAACATGCCCCGCTCTTGTTCTAAATGCTGATTTTAGACCGCTGAGTTACTACCCACTGTCTCTATGGTCTTGGCAAGATGCTTTGAAGGCTGTGTTTATGGATCGCGTTAACGTCGTGTCCGAATATGAAACCAAAGTACATTCGCCGAGCGCCGCATTTTCATTGCCGAGTGTAGTGTCTCTCAAAACCTATATTAAGCCGCCGCCGTATCCGGCTTTCACGCGGTTTAATGTATTTTTGCGCGATGGTTTTGCATGTCAATATTGCGGTGCACCCAATGACCTGACATTTGATCACGTAATACCGCGGCGTGCGGGTGGCAGAACGACCTGGGAAAATGTGGTTGCTGCTTGTTCCCCCTGTAATTTACGCAAAGGCGGGCGCCTGCCTAAACAAGCAAGCATGCATCCGCGCACCCAGCCGCGCCAACCTAATGTCTATGAGCTGCACGAAATAGGGCGCCGCTTTCCGCCTAATTTTATGCATGAAAGCTGGCAGGATTATTTATATTGGGATAGCGAGCTGGAACCGTAAAATACCGTTTCGGTTATATTTTTTCAGATATTTTTATTGCGGTATGACAGCCAAAGCGAATGGCTGCGCGCAAGAGTGGATATGCTGGAGCTTGTTCAGCGCCATTTTCAAGCGCTGTTTCTCTGTGCTCAATTTCATCTGCGCGAAATTTCTTAATGGTTTCAATGATCTCAGTTTCTTGTGGATGTATCGAGGCTTCGAGGTCTGTTATTTGCTCTGCATAATGCGCATCAATGACTTCCTCCACGGCGGCTGTGCAGGCCATGGCGGCTTTTTCACCCATTAAGGCTGTTGTTGCACCAAGTGCAAAGCCGGCAATATCCCAAAGTGGCCCAAGGGCTGTCGGCCGCACCCCATGCTTGACTAATAACGCATCAAATTTTTGCAGGTGCTCTTGTTCTTGCTCTGCCATATGCGTGAGCATATCAACAAGGTGCTGTTTATCCGGCCGCCCAGAAAAAACGGCAATCTGACCATCATAAATACGAACTGCACCATGCTCTCCTGCATGGTCGACCCTGAGCATTTCTTTTAAGTGTGATGACATAATAGGTTTCCCGCAATCAAATTTTTATCTTCCGCCACGCCAACTCAAACCAGCAATTAGCATGCTTACGAGAAAATTGTAACCAGCCATTGAAATACCGAATAAAACGAAAGCAGGCTTGTTGCAGCTGACAACAGATTGAGTGAGCATCGCCTCTAAGCTATCAATCGTCTCGGGCATAGATATCGTCTGGCTGCACGCGCTCGGGCCTTGCCAAAACCCATATTCAACACCAGCATGATAAAATCCAAATCCGGCGCTCGCAAAAAACACAAGGCCACCTAATTGAGCCGCGCGCGCACGAAAGCTAAAACCTTGCCAGCAGGCTAAAGCAAGAATTGGGATGCCGATATAATAAGGTAGGCGTTGTTTTAAGCATAGGTCGCACGGCATTAAGCCGCCAATATATTGGCTCAGAAGAGCTGTTATAATGGTAGCACATGCCAACCCAAATGCGAGCTGGTTCGGAGATCGGTTTAACATTAAATTTTTCCTATCAAGAAAAACCCGCCAATTAAAAGCGCGAGCAAGACAATGCTGAGCCATGTGAAGTTGCGCTCTATGAATTTGCGCACTGTCGGTCCAAAAAAATATGCGAGAGCGGCAATGGCAAAAAACCGTGTTGCGCGTCCAGCAATACTGGCAGCCAAAAACGGCAAGAGTGGAAGGCCGGCAACCCCGCTGGCGATCGTGGCGATTTTGAACGGAATAAAGGTAACGGCCGCCGCCAAAACAACCAGTGCGCCCCAATTTGCATAAACAGCTGTGAATTGATCAAAGGCAGCTTGACCATTATAAAAAGCCAAAACTGGTTCGCCAATAAGAGCAAAAAAATAAAACCCGATGGCATAGCCAAATAGCCCGCCCAAAACAGACGCTACGGTGCAGATCGTTGCTAAAAGCCATGCCTTCTTGCGTTGGTTGATTACCATGGGAAGAAGTAAGATGTCGGGCGGAATGGGGAAAAAAGAGCTCTCAGTAAAGGATACTGCAGCCAAAGCGGCACCGGAACGTTTATGCGCAGCCAGCTTCATCGTCCATTCATATATATTTCTTAACATGATGAGAGATTAGCCTGTTAGCCTCATTTCGAAAAGCACGATTATGGTTTTAGGTATGCGCATCATTTATGGGGTAATAGTTCAAAAAAACTTAAGCGCGATTGCTCTAGGGCGTAGACGCGAACGATATCAGCGCGTATAACACGTTTTCGTTTGGAGCCCTTGTGGCGGAATCGGTAGACGCGACGGATTCAAAATCCGTTTCTTTCACGAGAGTGCCAGTTCAAGT
>ENA-OUOG01001339-OUOG01001339.1-marine-metagenome-genome-assembly--contig:-NODE-1339-length-29000-cov-5.879750_pt1 | contig 29000 bp, 12 predicted proteins | sample MGYA00248635_ERZ508505 | MGnify/ENA primary metagenome ERZ508505 (study PRJEB26176, sample SAMN06267871) | marine metagenome | isolation source: Saanich Inlet, British Columbia, Canada | place: Pacific...
TCCGAGATGTAGCGGTGGGCAAACGCGTTTACGCGCGGTGTTTCGACGGGGTCGCGTTTCGAGACGCGACGCTCGCGACTTTCTTTACCTCCTCCGCTTCGACGAAAGGCGCGAAGAAAGAGGACGTTCGGCGGAGCGTCGATCGTATATGTGCGTCTCTGCTCGCCTCTGGGACGGTGGTTCGGGTCGCTCTGTCTTCGAACGAAAAGGAAGAAGAGCCCTTTTCGGAAAACGACGACGTATTCGGCGAGCGCGCCGTTTTATTCCGCCTCCGCTTTGATACGAACCCGGGGTGCGTGAGCGACGCGCGTCTGGCTTGGCCGGAGGACGAGTCCTCGGATTCGGCCGACCCGAACGCGACGCTTAAACGGTGCATGCGCGTCCTGTCGCGGCTGGAGACGAAGCACACGACGGTGACGGTGAATTCGACGAACGCGCACGAAAAAGAACCGCGTCTGAACCGCGCTTCGTTGGCGAACGACCAAACGTTTCTGCGTCTGGTCGACCGGCTGAGCTTTTTGAAAAAAGTGCGCCTCGAGACGCTTCGAGAAAAACGCTCCGACGCGCGCCTGGCGGCGTTCCTGATAAACGCGTACAACGCCGTCGTGCGCGTCTCCATGACCACCGTGGGCGTCCCGAGGGACGCACTGGCGCGCGCGACGTACTTCAAGCGCGTGGGCGTGCGGTTCGCCGACGGGTTCTACTCCCTGGACGACATCGAGCACGGGTTGTTGCGCGGAAACGTCGAGTCGAGTCGAGGTTTTTTGCACTTCGGCGGGACGCGTCGACCCATCGAACGCGGCGACCCGCGCGAAGCGCACGTCGTGCGGTGGGACGCTTCGTCTTTTTCGAACAAAAAGCACCCAACTTTACGAGACCCGCGCGTGCACTTCGCGCTCAACTGCGGGGCGCGCTCGTGCCCCCCGGTGTCTTTCTACGAAGGCGAGACGCTCGACGAGGCGTTACAAACCGCGGCGGAAGGGTTTTGCGAGGACGACGCCAACGTCGACGTCGTCGCGAATAAGACGACAAATAAGACGACCGTTCGCCTCTCCAAGCTCTTCTCGTGGTACCGGGGCGATTTTGGTGCGTCCGACGCCGAGGTGCTCGAGCGCGTACAAGACTGGTGTCCACGCGGGAGCGCCAAGAAAAAAGCGCTGTTAACGTCATTAACGGCGCTCGCGAACACCGTTAACGATGACGCGCGAAAAAAAAATAAGAGACGAATCGAAATTTCGTACGCGCCGTACGATTGGTCCGTCGACGCGACGGCCGACTCGCCGACGTACGCGAGCGCCAACGCGCGTGAATCGTGGGGAAGGTTTACCGGGTCGTTTTGGGAGTCGTTTTGGTCGTGAGACGTTTGTTTTGTGTTGAGATAGTCTATACACGACGTCGACGTGCGATTCGGGAACGCGAACGAGATAACGCGCGAGATTAAAAAAAGGCGTAAGGTATTTCACCCGGCGACGACGACGGCGACGCTCTCCGTCGACGTCGCGCGCGTCGCGGCGGACGCCTCCGCCGACGCGCCTCTCTTCGGTCGCCTCGGCTTCCCGAGCCCGTATTTCCGCGGCGAGTTCGGGTCTCTCGGGTCCCGGGGGTCCCTCGCGACGAGCGGTAAAGACCGGAACCCCACCATCGCGCGCGCGTCGTCGGCCTCCTCCTCCTCCTCCTCCTCCTCGCGCGAACGTCCCGAGCCGGCGAGCGGCGTTTCGGGGACGGACGCATCGTCCGAGCCGCTTCCCGGGGTTCGGTCGCTCGCCGCCGGGACAAGAACGGTGAGCTTCGCGGCGACTGACGGCGGCGCGTTCGCCTCGGCGACAGACGTGGACGCCTCCGCCGCACCCGCGCGCTCCCCCGGCGTCATCTCCACCTCCCCGCCCGCGCGTCCTTCCATTCTCGGATGTCGAGGCGCCGCGCTCCAACAGCACCTCCCCCGACTCTCCCTCCGCTCGCGCCGCCGCGCGATCGCATCCGCGTCCCGCGGCGGGCCGATCGTGTTCACACCCCGCCACCCGCAGCACGCCGCGCAGAACCACGGCGGGAAGCACAGGCACATCCCCGCGCGCGGCGCGCCGCGGGAGTGATCCTTCGTCGTCCCGATGCGTGTAGAAAAAGGTTCGACGAAACCAGAGTGTCGAGACAATGTCGACAAACAACCCCCTTTCCGTCAAACGCATCGCGAAGAAGCTCTAAAAACACCTCTAAAAAAGGAGTCTACGCGTCGCGCGTCGTATCACTCCCGCATCGCGCCGTCGTCCTCCCCCCACCACTCCTCGCTCTCCCTCTGATCGACCGTAAAGGACCCGTTGCCGAACGGCCGAGTATCCGGCGCGCGCGACAGACCGCGTGCTGAGCCCGCGACGCGCCAAGCGTCTTTCAACGCGCGCGCGACGGTGCGACGCTCCTCGGCGAACATCGCCTCGTCGCGTTTCACGCGCGGGCCGGTGCACTTTTGTGGGAAATTCGCAACGAACGCCTCGAAGCCACCGTGTAGGACGTACACGTGCGGTATCGTCAGCGCCGGGTAATCGGCGATGTGGTCGTTCCGGTCCAAGCCTCGGATGTGGCGAAACGCCTTTGACGCGCGATCGTCGCAAAAATCGCCGTCGCACACCAACACGAACGCGTCGCGCGACACGCGCGAGTATTTCGCCGCGTCGACGTGTTTTCGCGGCGACCGATCCAAACGCGCGCGATGGACCGAACGAGGCGGAGACTCAGACGCGAGGCGTGCGAGGAGCGCTTTGTGGAGCTCCACGGGGTCCCAGACGTTGACGGACCCGCGGATGTGCCCCCCGCGGAACTCGTGGGGGAAGCGCACGTCCATGACGTGCGTCCGAGGCGCCGTTTGTGAAAAAAAAGCCGAAGCGCCGTTTGTCGACGAACGCTCGTCGGCGTGTATCGCCGAAAAGAGCGTCTCCGGCGCGACGCACGGGACGCCGCGGTCGGGGTCGAGAAAGAACGGCAAGTATCCGTCGGATACGGTCCTCTCGACGCGGAGGAGCGCGTGGTCGGGTTCGGGTTCGGGTTCGTTTTCTTTTTCGTGCGTGCGTTTTTCTTCGCGCGCGAACGCGGACGGGTCGGAACGAAACGCGTTACGCGCGTCCTCCGCCGAGGAAAAGCACGAGAGAGCTTTCGGCGTTCGCGTTCGAAGCGACGCGCGCGACTCGCTCGCGTGCGCCGGGCGCTCGCCCAGCATCGCGGCCGCCTTGCGCTTGCCGAACGCGTTCCAGTCGTGTTCTGCGTGTATCACCCCCGGGGTTCGAAAGGGTCAGCGACGGTTCCGGCGCGATGGACGTCGGGGGAGAAACCATCCGTCGCGTTCGCCGACGAAATCGTTTTCACGCTCTCGGTCGCCGCGTTCGTCGTCGCGCGAAACGGGAGGGAGGTTTGAAATCTGACCGCGTCCGAGCGCGACGCTTCGAAGCTCCGCTCGCGCTGCCGAACGTACCGCTGCCCGCGTCGGGGTTCGCGTTCACGGCGAGCATCTCCGCGAACGACAGGCCCTGCTCGGATCGGATGGGCCGCGTGTCGATGTCGGGTCGCGCGAACGGACCCGCGCTCGGGGTGGCCGAGAAGGGCGTGGGATGCGCCGCGAACGGGCCCGGCCCGATCGCGGGCGTGTTGGTTTCCGCGGCGGGGCGGGAGGGCCCCGCGTGCGCCGCCCCGAACCAAGAACCGAGACCCGCGCGGTACGTTTCCGGCGCCGTTTCCGGGACGCCGGGGGAGTCCCCCCAGCGCTGGAGCGCCATGTCCAGCTTCCGCGCGCACGAAGACACCGGCGAGAGGAAACTCGCGGGCTCGGCCATCTCGACGGGCGGGTAGCCTCCCGGCGAGGTCAGCAGCTGCCTTCGCGCTCGCGCGCGCTTGTGCATCGCGCCCGACGCGAGCGTCTTCCGGGTAAGATGGGCCGTCCCCTCGACGCCGCGAGACCGGCGACGCGGTACGCCGTGCTCGCGCGCCCTCCGAGTGCCGAGTGTCATAATTGTAGGCACCTCGAGAAAAAATCGTTGCAAGAAAGACAGAGCGTTTTTCAGGCGACTGGCCGGTCCCCGGTCGACCGTTTTCGCCTCGATCGCGACGGCCGCAACGTTTCGGCCAAGACCACGATGCGCGATGAGGCGCGCGACTCGACGCACGTCGTGTCACGCGCGCTGGTCCTGAGCAACGGCGCGCTCGGCGCCGAGGGACAGTGCCTAGGCCTCGCGCGCGCGCTCGGGTTCCACGACCCCGAGGTGCATCTGGTCGGGGAGGCTGCGCTGGCGCTCGCGCCCCGCTTTTCCGCGGCGTGGAGCGAAAAGGTGGGCGTCGATGGCGCGCGCGACGGCACGCGCGACCGCGCCCTCGCGCTCAGCGTCGGCGCCGCGCAGATGGTCCGACGCGCGCGCCGACGCGTCCACCCCATGCCGCGCGCGTGTTCTGCCGCGGCGAAACTCCTGCGTTTGCTCCCCGCGAGCCTGCACGTTCGCCTGCACGCGCTGTGGGAACGCGTCTTCGGCGCGCGCTTCGACGACGTGTGGTTGGGCGCGGATCTCGCGCAGGTCACCGCGGCGCTTCGAAACCTCCCGCAAAACTCCGGTCGTAAAGCGAAGACGCTCGTGTTGGCGAGCGGTCGCGGCGCCATCCCCGCCGCCGCTGCGGTGAGGCGGCGGCACGCGGACGACGCGTTCGTCGTCGTCGCGCAGCACCCGCGCGTTTCACTCGCCGCGTTCGACGCCGTCGTCGCGCCGAAGCACGATTTCGCAAACGCAAAGAAAAACGCAAACGCACGTTTTTTTTTACGCGCTAAACACGACGTCGTCGACGGCAAGCTCCCCGCCGCGGTCATCGAAACCGAGGGCGCGCTGCACAGGTTCGACGACGCGTTCGTGCGATTGGCACGCGAATCGTGGCGCTTTTTCTTTTCGAGTAGGCCGGCGCCGCGCCTGGCGGTGGCGATCGGCGGGCCGACGCGTCTGTGCCGCTTCGGGAAACCGGCGGCGTTCGCGGCGGAGCTCGTCGACCAAATATCAAACGCATTGGACTCCAAGCACTTTAAAAGCGCGTGCGTCGCGTTCAGCGCGCGCACGCCGGAGGCGGTGAAGCGCGCGGTCGAACGCGCGCTCGAGGAAAAAGGGCTTCTCTTTATCTATAGCGCAAAAAGGTCGGCCGAAGAAGAAGAAGACGGTTTTGTCTCACGTCGCGTCGTCGTCGTCCGATCTCCGTCGGACCCGGCGAACGCGCCGAGCTTCACAAAACGAAAAACAATTGGTCTCGCGGTCTCCGACCCCAACCTCTACGCCGGCGCGATGGCGTGGGCGGACGGCGTCCTCGTGACCGCGGACTCGTGTTCCATGCTGAGCGAGGCATTAGCTCTCGGTGTCCCCGTGTTCGTCGCGCGGTTCGCAGAAGCCAAGGGGAAAATGTCCAGGTTCCTCGCCGCCGCGGCGACGCGCGGCGCGTGCGTGGACGCCGCGACGGTTTTCGTCTCCGCGAAAAACCAAACGCCCTCGGGTGACGCCGCCGCGGAGCGTTTGGCTTCGTTCGTGCGGTACCGGCGGTCGGTCCTCCTCGCGCGGTCCTCCTCGGCAGACGCGGAAAACACATACGAAAACCGACCTACCTCGGGTGACCTCCAGACCGTCGCCGCGCGCCTGTGCGAGCTCGTGGCGGTGCGGCCTTTGACGCGCGCGGAGCCGTTCTTGAAAAGAAGGCTCGAGTTTGAAGCCGATTCGGAGCCATCGTAGATTTTTCACACAAAAAATATAGGTATCGTCCCGCGCGGGACTCGCGGCGTGATGTCGAAAACGTCGTTTCACTGAAAGTCGTATTATTATATCAGTAGCGTCATGACGCTCACCCTCTTCTGGTCCGCTTCACCGCCGCCTCGGCGTCCTCGACGTCCGACCCCGCGGCGTCGGCGTTGGAAGCCTCCGTGCCTCCGCTCTTGCTCTCGCGTTTGGAAACCGCGGAGACGTGCGAGCCCTGCGGCCCGTCGCCGGACAGGAGGCTCCCGCCGCTCCTCTCCGGCATCGCCTTGTCGGCGTCGCCGGCGTGCGTCGGCACAAGCGCGCTGGGTGTCGCGGCGGGGTTGAGGGGGTCGAACGCGAACGCGCGCGGGTCGAGACCCACGCTCTTCTTCTCATCAGCCGACGCCGCGGGATCGACGTCGCGAAAGCCCTTGTCGACGGGCGCCTCGGAGTTACGCGATCGGGCGTCGGCGAAAACGGCCATCCGCGCGCCGGTTTCTTTCTTCGGGGAGATTTCCGACGGCGTCCCCGCGTCTCGCTCCGAAGCGACCGCATCCCCGGCGTCCCGTAAGGCCCGGGACGTCGAGGCATCCCGCATGTGTCCGTCCGCTGAATCCCGATCCCGAGCCAAAGGCTGTTTCGAATCCGCCGCCGCGCGCGAAAAAACGCGCGTCTCTTCGCCGCGCGCGCCGAGCGGCGTCGCCTTGTCGGCGGCGACGTCCGTATGCGCCTCAGTCTGAGCATCGTCCCCGCGCCATCCCGGGTCGCCCGGCGTGAAGCCCATCAGGAAGCTCATCGCGGCTGGACCGAGCGCGCGCGCGTACGCCAGCTTCGAGGCGGCGAGCTTGAACGGGTCGCCCACGCCCGGTCCGGCGACGATGGGGTGCCGGAACGAAGGGTGCGCGCCGCCCTTGTGCCCGCCCGCGAACCGGCCCCCGGGCGGCGGCGGAGCCGGACCGGAAGGCGTACCATCCACCGACCCAGCGACACGGTCGTCCCGCCGCCGGGTGTCGCCGCGGTCGGCGCGGCTCGGCGCGGTCGAGTGAGGCGGCGGCGGCGGCGCGTCGCCGCCGCCGCCGCCGGATTCCGGACCGGCGCCGCCGGAATTTTTTAAGACTAATTTTTCGGCGCGGCTTTCGCGGGGGGCGGCTCCGCCGGGCACGGGCGTCTGGCTCCGCTCGTGACGCCGCCGGCGTCTCCGCTCGTGCGCGGCGCCGCCCGTCCCCGCACCCCGCTCGTCGGCGCCCCCGCCCACGCCCCAGTGCACGAACCGCGCCGCCGGCGTGGGGGGCTCGACGTCGGGGCGCCGCGACGCCGCGTCGCCGTACGGGCTTTTCGTTTCTCCTCCAAACGCTTCTAAACGCATCGACGCGTTTGTGTCTTCCAACTCTTTACGCAAGTCGTCGTCTTTGAACCGAGAGCTCTCAAAGACGACGCGAGAGCTGTCGCGAAGCGCGTCATCGCGTGTCGTGTCTCCAGGCCTTTTCTCGGACGAGTCCTGCGCGTCGCCCGACAAAACGCTGTTCGTCCCGCCGGATTTTTCAGAAGACACCATCTCGCGCCGCCTCTCGGAGCCGCTCGCGCCGGCGCCCGAGCCGCGGAGCGACTCGCCGCGGAGCGAGTGTTTCGAAAGGTCGTACGTGGGGTGCTTCGGGTCCGGCGCGCGGAACACCACGCCCCGAGAAGAAGAAGCCTTCGCGGACGCGGCCGTCCCGCCAGCGAGGAAACTGGCGGGGCCGCCGACGCTCCCGCCGCCCACGCTCCCGCCGCCCACGCTGCCTCCGCCCCCGCTGCCTCCGGCGACGCTTCCTCCGCCGCCGCTGCCGCGGCTCTTGCTGAGGCTGCCGCTGCGGCTTTTGCCACCGCGGCTTCCGCCGCTGCTGGTCGCGCCTCCGCCGGCGGCGCGGATCGCGGCGGCGCGCGCCAGCGCGTGCCGCGCCTCGGCGGGTATGAAGTCCGGAATGGCTGAGTCCAACACGACGCGCACTTCGTTTTTGTCGCGCCGGGGTTCGTACTCGAGCCTCACTCTTGAACCCGCGGGAACCTTACCGCTTCCGAAGAGCTCCTTGAGCTCCGTTAATACTTTATCGGCGAAATTAAGCGCGGTTTTCGGGTCCCACGCCCCTGCGTGTCGCGCGGCGTACCCGGGAAGCTTTAAAGTGTCCAGCGTCTGTAACTTGCGCACGAAGCCGTCGTCGTCGCGGAAACCGACTAAAATCCGCCGGACGCCCACCGCGAACGACTGCGCCCACCACTTTAACAGTTTATCGCGCTCGAAGCGCGCGACCTGTATATGCGCGTCCATCACTCTTGTCGTTTTTAACTCGACGTACCCCGGCAAACCGCCCTTCTCGCCGTCCCAGCAGTCCACCTCGCCGCCCAGCACCAGACGGTGTCTGCCCACGCCGGCGCGCACGACGGCGCAGAACGCGTCTAAACAATCCACCGGTTCGGCGTACTTACTTAAACCTCCGGTGCACGCCTCTTCGAACGAGAAGCCCCAGTAGCACATGAGCTTCTCTCTGTGTCTCGCCGGGTCCGAGTTTCGTCTGCGTTCCTTCGCCAGGCTCTCCTCCGGCTCCAGCACGTTCAGCACCAAGACGTCGTGCACGGCCTCGCACTCCATGTGCCACGGCTCGCGATTGTTCCACGGCGTGGACAGGAGCTTGGCGAAATTGCCGCGCCACGTGACCACGTCCGCGGCGGCGAGCTCCTTGTCCTCCACGCCCTTCGCGCGCAGCGCGCCGAAGATGGGGTCGAGGGCCGCGGGGCGCGCGACGTCCCGGTCGCGGTCGCGGAAGGTGTCGAAGCCCTCGCTCAGGTCGAACGGCACGGAGGGGCGCGCGTACTGCTTCAGCATGGACGAGTCGTAGGTGACGCCGGCGTGGCGAGATTTCGAGAAACACGCGAGCTCCACGGGCTCGCGGTACGGCGCCGAGCGGGGGAGGTTATCCGCGCCGGGGTCGTCCCGCACGCGGATGGGAGGTAGCTGCGCCTCGCCGCCCATCGCGTCGGAGCCGAGCCTGAATCCACCTCGGGGCGCGCCCCTGATCTGCCCTGCCCGAAAGGGGCGCTCTCGTGTGATTGTTACCCGCCGACGATTTTTTTTGACGAAGGCGTTCGGCGGTGGATCGGCGACTCTTGCGGTCGTTCGCCGCCAGCTCGGACTTTATCACACGACGGACGCAATTCGCGCCATCCAGTCGTGCGGCGCGCGGACACCGGCGTCAGGGGCGGCCTGGGCACTCGAGGACTCGACTCGGGGAGGCGCCTGCGGGGCGACCGAGGCGACCGAGTCCACCCGCGTTCGGTCTCTTCGCGGCGACCGAGAGCTCCGCTCGGGGAATCGGCGACGATTAGGCGCGACGGCGAGAAGCCGAGTCGGCGGGCGCGTTCGCCACCATGCGCGAGTACGAGATGGAGACGACGTTCGACGTCCCGCTGCGGACGTTCCTGCGGTTGGTGTATGGGGACGACGGGCTGTGTCTGCGCCAGTACCACGCGTCCTGCGGGAAGTGCGAGGACGCGACTGTGCCGGCGTGGGACGTCTCCGAGGACCGATCGACGACGCTCCAGGGCGTGCTCGGCTCGCGGACGATCGCCTTCTCCAAGCCGATGGAACTCCCGAGCGTCATCGAGCGTCTGCTCGGTCCGAGCGCGGGGAAGCGCGGCGATACCACCGCGAGACCCTCCCGCGCGAGTCTGTCGTTCACAGAGAAGCAAACCTTGGAGGTGGAGCCCGTCAACGGGAACGTGCTCGTTCGAAGCGCGGCGTCGCTCGACAGCCGATGGGTCGGCTCGGAACGCGCCGAAAAGTTCAACGCCGTCGTCGAGATCGCCTACGCGTCCGCCGCGGATCCCACCGCGTACGGTCACGCCGAGCGCACGGCCATGGCCGCACGCATCACCGTGAACGCCGCCGGCGCCTGGGCGCTGCAGCCGGTGGTGGAGCGCGTCATGGAGCACAGGGCTGTCTCTGCGTTCAGGGAGTGGGTCGTGTGGATCGACGAGTACGTCTCTGAACGAGCGGCGCGAACGGGCGAGACGCGTCTCCCGCCGCTCGCGGTCCTCGGGCTCGGGGAGGAGGACGCCTTGGAGAACGTTCGCGACAGGGACGCGGAAGACGCGAATACGGGCGAATCCGACGACGAACGGCAGAGAGGACTCCACGCACTCCGTCGCGACGCGTCAGTGACTAAAAAGACGCGGAAGAAGTACCCCGCGACGCCCGGGACGTCGCGCCGCGCGTCTCTCTCCGTGGAGGACACGGAGCTCGTCGAGACGCCGCCGCGAGACGAGTCTTTGCCCTCCTCTTCGGAGAAGAAGCGCACGAACGACGCTGCGTCCGTCTCCGGCGCAAACGCTTTAAACGTTTCCGACGAAGAAGAAGAAGAAGAAACTTCGGACGACGACGACGTCTTCGACGACGCGGCGTCGTCGCGGAGCGGCGCGTCGTTCCAATCGGCGAGGTCCGCGCGGTCGAGTCGGTCGAGCCGGTCGAACCGGTCGACCGACGCTGGACGAGCCGAGTCGATTGCGAATAACGCGATGGATGACGAAACCGCCGTGACGGCCGTGGATCCGTCGAGTCGGGAAGACGACGAGGACGACGACGACGGGGACGACGGTTTCGTCGCGTCGCCGCGGACGCCTCGATCGGCGGCGAACGGAGGGTCGAAGACGCCTTCGGGTGTTTCTTCGGGTCCCGAAGGCGTCGTTTCGTCGGCGTCGCGCGCGCGTCTGGACGACGCGCGCCGCGACGGTTGGTTCATTCAGACGGTGATGAACGACCTGACGGCGCTCAAGACGGGCGCGGGTGAGACCGGGAAGGTTCTGTGTGCGCTGGAGGAGCGCGTCCGCGCGCTCGCCGCCGAGCAGGCGCGGATGAAGAGCGAGCTGAGACGCGGCGGATCCTTCGGCGGATTCGGACTCGACCACAGAGGAGACACCGACTCTTTGAGGAGCGGAGGGTTCGGCGGTTGGGCGCGGTGGACCGCGGCGCTCGCGCTCGCCGCCGGGGCCGGGTACGCGCTCGCGGCGGCGGCGCGGGAGAGAAGGTAGTGATTGATTCCGTGAGGGACGCGATGAGTCACGATGAGTCGCGACGCGCGGCCGGTTTTCGTCGCGGGACTCACGGGGGACACATCCGGCGATACTCGCGGATTCGTTTTCAAACAAAGCGCCGCTGTACTAGGAAAGTCTACAACCTCTCCGCGGCTCTGGTCGCGGCGAGGTCTCTGGTCCTGCGCAGCATCGCCTCGCGCATGACCTTCGCCACCACTTTGCACCCCTCCATGGCGAGCGCGTGTGTGGGCTCAAACACGTCCACGGAACACTTGTTGTCCGACTGCGTCAAGACGACTCGGTCGACGTTGACGAGTTTCGCGACGTGAACCTCCGGGCCGCCGCCGCTCTCCTCGAGGTGGTTTATGTCGAGCACGGGCGTGCCGTCCAGGTAGCCCGCGCTGCACGCCGCCATGGTGTCCCGCAGAGGCACGCCCGCGTCCGCCAGCGCGAGCACGGCGGCGTTCATCGCCGCGGCGCGCACGCCCCCGTCGGATTGCAAAACGACGAGGTTCACGTCGATCTGCGACCGCGGCATGAGCTCCGTCATGACGACCGTCTCCAGCGCGCGCGTGATGACCCGCCCGAGCTCGAGCGACCGCCGGTCGCCTTTTCCCCTTCGCCTCCGAACGTCGCTCGAGAACGCCGCCTGCGAGAACTCCACCTTCACCACGCACCGGTCGTGCATCGCCTCGCTGCGAAGCGGCGCCTCCCTCGGCCCGTACGCAGCCGCCAAAACCTTGGTGTTGCCAGCCTCGAAGGTGGCGCTCCCGTCCGCGGCGGGGAGCACCGTCATCGCGCACCGCATGCGCCGAGTCTCCTTCGGCCGGCGGCCGTCCAGGCGCAGACCCTCCAGGTTCACGAACTCCATCGTCGGGGTCACCCGCCGCGAGCGGCGGAGTGCGCTCGAGCGTCGGCGGTCGAATGATTGGAGGGCGGCGGTTCCATTGTCAAACTTTTGACTGAGGGAAATTATGAGTGAGTCGGCAGCGGAGTCGCGCGAAAATATAGGCGGATGCAAAAGCGCTTACGCTGTTACTCGTATCGCGATACTCCGCTTCTACGCTACGTCTCCACCCCCAGCGCCTCGCGCGCTCGTCTCTCGAGCTCCACACCGTCCTGCCGCTCGCGCCCGAACCCGAGCACGATCGGCACGACCGTCCTCGCGAAGTACCACGCCTCGCCGAGGCTGGACACGCCGTCGTTGTGCCGGCCGCTGTACTTGTGACCTAGCTCGGGCGCGAAAGCGTCGCCGGCGGCGACGAGCGTGGTGGCCACCGCGCGCAGCACGCCGAGCGCCGCGGAGGTGCCCGCGCACATCCGCGCCCCCGCGCCGAACACAGGCCAAGGAACGTTCGACCCGCGAAAGTCGCTCGTGAACATGATAACCTGCGTGTTTTTCCTCACCGCCAAAACGTTTTTCCGCCCTGAAGTCGTTTTCCCGTTTTTCTTGTCGACTCTCCGGTCGACGTAGACGTCCTCGCTCACGAAACGCTCGAAGATGGGAAACGGGTGCGCGTCGCGCATGGCGTCCTCCAACCGTAACCCGGGCCGCCGTTTCAGCGCCACCGCGACGTCGCCCACGTTGATCGCCGGCGAAATCAGAAACGGCTGCATGATCAGGGAGTAGTTTCGCGGTTCCCGCCACGCCTCGCCGTGCATCGCCCACAACCGCTCGTCGTTCCGAATCAAGTCGTCCACGACCAGACGCACGGCGGCGCGTTTGACGGACGCGTCCGCGCGCCCGCGGACGGCGATCTCGCGGCGCCACGCCCAGCTCGCGTCGACCAGCACTTCGAACTTTTCCTCCCACGCGCGCCCAAACACGTACTCCACGAAAACCGCAAGCGAGAAGCGAGCCACCGCGTTCGCGTCAATCGCGTCACCGCCGCGAAGCAGATCCGCTCGTCTCGACGTTTTCGTCTTCGAGAGCTCGAGTTCGCTCTTAACTCCAGACCCTCCTTCCGACAAATCGTCGACGGACAGAGACACGGTCGCCTCGCTCACGTCGCTTGAGCTCGCTTCGTCGTCCTTCGCGGCGTTTTCTTTTCCGGCGCGCGCGCGCGCGATTAAAAGCATCTCCTCCGCCCTCGCCTCCGCGATCTCCGCCACCTTGCGCGGTTCCGGGAGCTTCGCGACGAGCTCGTGGAACGCGCGCACCATGCGCTCGTACAAGTCGCCGTCCACGCTCTCGAGGCTGAGCAGAGGGCGCCACGCGGGCGTCGCCACGTGGCGCTCGAGGCCGTCGCCCTTCACCGCGGACTTTTTCAAAACCGCCACCGCGACGTCGACGTCCGTGACGTTCACCAGTCGCTGGTTGGAGACGATCCCGAAAATCCAGAACAGCGCTTTGCGCGCGACGCGCTCGGCTTTCGCGCTGAAGTCTTTGACCCAGCCGTTCTTGACGAGGATGATGCAGAGGTTGCCGATTCGGTAAAACAAGCAAATCACGAGGTCGTGCTGTACGACGCGTAGCTCCTTCGGTTTGATCCCGCCCGCTCGGCTAAAAAGCTTCGGGAGGGTCATCGCGGCGAGCGTGAAGCACTCGAACCCGTACCTGTGCCTGAAGAACTTGCCCACGATCCGGTGGTGCTCCAAATGCGCGTCCCCGAACTCGCACACCGTCTGGATCAGGAACAGGATGGGCAGGATGCGCGCGTACGGTCGAAACGCATCCGCCGCCGTCGCCCAGTCGAAGGCGACGTCTCCGAAGACGTCAAAGGATTTGGAGGTCCTCCCGGTGGCTCCCGGCTCGAGGCCGGCGAGCACCCAGAGCCCCGGCCCCAGCACCCCGAACGTCCAGAAGAGCACGAGCTTCCACTCCGCGGTGTCCAGCTTGCCGGCCAGGAAGTCGCCCGAGAAGGTCTTCGCGAGGTAGACGATGATGGAGTAATCCCGACGCGCGTCCGCGACGCAAAAGGCGGCGGCCGCGAGCAACATCGCGAGGTTGCCCACGAACCCGAGCACCTGCACGTTGACGCCCGCGCCGATGGAGCCCATGTACGCGTGACCGACCCAGCGAAGCGAACGCAGGTACGCGCCCAGCCGCAGGGGGTAGGTGGCGGTGCCGTCGCCGGGGTGGGCCTCGGCGGCGGCGAACGCATTTAACTCCGAGCCGGACGCGTCGAGGAAGTACCGAGGTACCACCTCGAACGCGAACAGCGTGAGGAGCGCCAGGCGCGGGACGCCCCAGCCGTACTTGCGCGCGCGGTCGGTGGTGAAGTACCCGCCGCTCATCGCGCGCGGGCCTCCGGGCGAGCGTGGAGGGGGGGTTGGGTGCCGCGCGGGGAATGAGGCTTATCGGAAAAAGCGCGCGAGACGCGTCAATCTTCTGGCTGCGGCGCGCTGCCGAGAGAGAAGGGAAGCGACTTTTCCACTTGGAACGCGCGGCAGCCACAGAATCGCTTTTCGGCGACGCGAAAAAAGCCACGGATGGGCGTTCGACGCGTCGACACATTCCTCGCACGCGCGTCGCCCGGAAGCGACCCGCGAGGGACGGACCGGCCACGATGGCGACGGCGGCGTTTTGCGCCGCGCGCGCGTCTTTCGCGGCGCCGGCGCGAGCGGACGCGGCTCGCGGGCCCGCGCGGCTCGTCCGGTGGCGCGCCGCGACGCCCCGCGCGAGCCCGGCTCCTCCTTTCGCCGAACCGTCGTCCACGCGCATCGACGCGCGAGGCGTCGGCGCGCGCGTCGCGCGTCTCCGCCGGATCGCTCGCCGCGCCGTGGTGGACACGCGCCACCCCCTCGCGTCCTTCGACGACGGCGACGCGCGACGCGACGCGACGGAGCGCGCGCCGCCGGACGAAGCCGCCCTTCCGGGTGCGCGAGACGACGAGCTCTCGACGGAGACTCGCTCGGGTGACGCGCGAAAGGACGACGCCTCTGTCTCCAGTGCCGTCTCACTCGTTTCGGCGACGACGTCCGCGGACGGAAACACGACTTTCACGCGAGAGGATTCGCGTTGGGAACGAAACACAACGACACTTCCCGAAAGAAAAGAAAACCCGTGGTGGGTCTCGATGCTCAACGCATCGCTAACACAACACCCGGGTTTCGTGTTACTCGGTTTCGTGCTCGTGGACATAACAAGCGCGCTGGTTTTGTTAGCGCTCATCGTACGATTACAAATTCCCGTCGACGGCGACTTCGCGTTGGCGTACGCGTTAAGTAAATCCATTCGCGCGCCGCGTTTGGCGTTCGACGCCGTCGTCGCCGGTTGGCTCAGTAAAGCGTTCCCACCGCTTAAAGCGGTTAGAGTCGGGCCTATTTTAGACGCAGGCATCGAGCTCGGCGCGAAGCTGTCCGAGGTGGTTTCTTTGACGCGTCGGCGTTTGTTTCCGAATGGAAAAGAAAAAGAAACGCGTCGTTCGAAGAAAGACGCGCGGAACGATGACGAAAACGAGTCGCGTCGCGCGCGCGCGGCGCGCGAGGCTCGCGAGATGACTGACGCGTACGGCCTGGCGTACATGGCCGCCAAGAACATCATCGGCCCGGTATCCATCGCGCTCTTCTACGTTTTACTTAAGTACGGCGTGGACGTCAGAGGTGCGCTGGCGTTTTTTGGCGCGGGACCCGCGGGTTCCACGGCGGCGGCGGCTGGGAAAACAGCCGGCGCGCTCGCGTTAGCGTCGTGGGTCTCGACTTTGTTTTTTCCCCTGGTCGTGCTCGGGGCGGGCTATATCGGGCCGAAGATGGGGCGCGGCGCGGAGTGGGTCAAACGAGGGGCTCGGCGCGGTGGCGCGGAAGCCGCGCGCCGGGCGGATGCCGCGTGACGACGAAGCTTCGAGAGACGCGGGCGCACGGGGAGCGTAGCTTGTTTCTTGTGAAAGGCTTGACTGCTTGATGGGCTCCTGAAATTATTTTTATTTTTCGCGAAAAAAAAAGCACCACGACAAAAAAGCGCACATTGTCTCGACGGGTCACCGCACACGAGAAGACGCGCGCTGCGCGTCTTGCGCCGCGGGGCATGGCGTCGGTAGCCGAGGCGGTGGCGGAGTACGACGCGTGGTGTGAGGCGCGCGGTGGCTCCGTCCTTGATTTCGCGGAAGAGGCTGAGGCTGTGGACCGACTGCGTCGAGCGCTCGACGTCGCGTTCGAAAACGCGGAACACGCGTCGTCGCCCCTGGACGCGCTCCTCGACACCGCGCGCGCGTTGCTGGACGATGATCCGCGAAACGTCTCCCACGCGTTTCCCGACGAGACGCACGAAGAGACGCTCGAAGTGGCGTCCAAGCGCGCGAGACGCGCGCTTGAGGCGGTCGGAGACCACTTCGTCGCCGGATCGGTGCGTGTCGCGGATCTCGCGGGGTCGCCGGAAGCGGAAGCCGTCGCGTGCGCCGCGCTGCGCGCTTTCGCCAACGCCGCTGAGTCGCCCCGCGACGCATTCGTCGCCGTGCTGGAGCGGCTGCACATCCGCGCGGAGCAGCTCCGGCGAGGCGCGCGCGTGGACGACGATGGCGACAGCGACGACGACGACGACGCGTCGCGCGGCGCCTCCGCTGCGCGCGAGACGGAATCGTCTTCCGGATGGCGTCTCGCCGCCGAGTGCCTCCGCGCGATGACGTCGCTCCTCGCGCGGTTTAGGCGCGACCCCGCGCTCCACGTGCTCGACGCGGAACCCCTCGTCCGGCACGTCGAGGCGATCGCGGCCGCCAGTCTTAGTCTCACGGAGCTCGAGGGTCTTCCGGATATTTCTTTTCCACACGAAACGCACGCGACGACGTTTCCGACGTCGGAGCCGACGTCGGCGACGCGCGGAAACGCGACGAATGCTTTTTTTTCCTCCAAATGGGCGTCCCCCGCGGAGGCGCTCGAGGCGGCGCGCGCGTACCGCCTCGGCGTTCTGCGGCTCTTCGCGCGCGATTCGTGTTTCGGTCGTGAGACGAAGAGAGCGAATGAGAGCGAATCATCTCATGCGATGATTCGCTCGCGAAACGACGAAAACGAAAGGAAAGACGTCTCCGGGGTACACGCGCGCGTCGCGCGTCTGTGCCTCGCGTGGCTGGCGCGGGACCCCAGGCCGGAGACGCTCCGGCTGGTCTCGGCGGCGACGCGGGCGCGCGGCGTCGCCGACGTCGCGTCGACGTTTCGAGTCTCGGGGTTGGAGGAACACGTCGACGAGTTTAACACATCGTCTTCCTCGTCTTCTGTGACGTGTTCCGAGACCACCGCGCCTGTCGTCGGCGCGGTGGTCTTAGCGGGCGCCTGGCTCGTCGCGGCGGAGGAACGGAGCCCGTTCCCGGAACCGTTCGAGAAGACGAAGACTTCGCCGTGCCGTTCGGCGGAGGCTTTTTTTTCCGCCAGGCCGGAACGCGTCGCCGCGGCCGTCGCGGCGGCGTTCGCGTTCGCGGACGGCGACAAAAGCCTCGACACGCTCGACACCGATGTCTGTCGGAGCGCCCTCAACGCCGCGGCGGTGCGCTTCGCGGCGGCGGCGTTCCGGAGGTGCGGCGAGGGAGGCGCGCCGTCGCGACGAGACGAAAAAGACGCGTCGGGCGAATCGGAGAATCGGAGACGAAAGACGTTCGCCATCGCGCTCGCGTCTCTGGAGACGCGCATAGTGTCGGCGCCGAGCCTTGCGTTTCGGGAGCTCGCGCGTGTCGCGCACGCGCGTCTGCTGACGGCCGTGGACCACGAAACGAGGTTCGCGTTGCTCGCCGCGAAAACCTCTGCCTCTACGACCACGTTTTACGAAACGTCGCCGGCGATGCGCGCGCTGAACCTCTCGCGCGTCACGCGCGAGACGCACCGCGCGCTTTCCGACTGTTCCGACTGTTTCAATCCTTTCGCGGACGTTTGCCGAGTCGTGGACGTCGTGCTCGATGCGACTCGATTCTCCATTCGAAACCTCGAGTCCGCGTTCGGAGACTTGGCGACGTCCGCGGCGGCGGAGGACGAGGACGCCGACGCGCTCGTCGCCGGCTTGAACTTTTTTCGGTTCGTCCTGGGCCGCGCGAGATTTCGCGCCGGGGAGAAGAGCGCGAACGGAGGGACGGAAGCCGACGACGCGCGCGACGTCGCGAGCGTCTGGAGCCGTCGCGCGTTCATCGAGGCGCACGTCGCCGCGCCCGCGGCGCGGTGGGCGCGCTCGACGTTGGCGCGACTCGACGAAGGCGAGGGCGCTTCGAGTCTCGCGAAAACCGAAGAGACGCCGGACGAGGACGACGACGAATCGCGCTGGCGCAAACGCATGGGCGCCGAGCACGTCCTGGAGGCGGCGCGCTTCGTCTCGGAGCTCTGCGAAAACCCGGAATCAGTGACGACGTAGACGTAGACCTCGTGTGGTTAGAATAGGATCTAGCTCGCGAAAACCGATTCTGAGCGGGACGAATAGCGCGCGCGCGACGCGACGTCCTCTCGTGATTTTCTTCGCCTCGTAGACCAGAGTCGCGCTCATCCTCTCATACCATGTTGCGCGCGATGCTGGCCCTTCGCGCTCCCGCGGCGCGCTTCGCGCGCGCGCCGCCTGCCGCGCGGCGGCGGTGTCTGCTCTCCGCGCGCGCAGCCTCCACGAGCGCCGCCGTGGACGCCGGCCCGCCCCCGCACGTCGCGCTGGTGACGTTCGAGCGATCCCCCGGCCAGAGGCCCGAGCTCGGCCTCGTGGAGAACGGGCACTGGCTGTGGACGCTGGACGTGGACGGCACGCGGTACCCCAGAGGCATGCTGGATGTCATCGAGCGGTGGCACGACGCCACGTCCGGTGGGCGCATGAGCGATGAAATCCTCGAGACTGAACGCAAGGGCGACCCCGTCCCCGTGGCTTCGGTGACTCTGCTCGCGCCCATCCCGGATCCCCCGTCCATCGTGTGCGTGGGCAAAAATTACCTCGAGCACATCGGCGAGGTGGACTCTTCTTTGCCCGGCATCTCTAACTCGGGCGCGGCCCCGCCCGAGTACCCCATCATCTTCACCAAGGCGCCCACGAGCGTCATCGGGCCAAACGCGTCCATCCAAATCCCCACCGGGGTCTCGAACGCGATCGACTACGAAGGCGAGCTCGGCGTGATCGTCGGCCGATCGGTCCCGCCCGGTTCCGTCGTCGACGCCGAATCCGCCTGGGACGCGGTTTTCGGATTCACCATCATCAACGACGTCACGGCGCGCGACGTGCAGAAGCAGCACCAGCAGTGGTACCTGGGCAAGTCCTTCGACACGTTCTGCCCGATGGGGCCGTGGATCGTCCCGAAAAACGCGCTCCGAGTAAACGAGAGCGACGGTGACGGAGAAAGTAACGAACGTGACTGCGACTTAACCGCCAAAGACCCGGCGTCTGTCGTAAAGCGCGGCGTCGCGCTGGGCACCGTCGTGAACGGCGAGCGGAGGCAGCGGAGCGACACGTCTTTGATGCTGTTCGACGTCCCCGCGCTGCTGCAGGTGGTGAACCGCGCGATGTCGCTCCGCGCCGGGGACGTCATCGCCACGGGGACGCCCGCGGGCGTCGGCGCGGGGATGGATCCGAAGGGCTTCCTCAAACGCGGAGACACGTGCGAGGTCACCGTCCAAGGCGTGGGCGTCTTGAAAAACCGCGTCGCGTAGACGAGCGAAAGAGACGTACGTTTCTTTTCGTGAACGAAGAGACGTGGAAGCTACGATGGTCAATCTTTTTTACTTTCGTATTAGTTAGTGAACACCCACCACGAACGATAGACTACGTCCATTCCGTCCATCCCGTCCATTCGCGAATCGTCGACTCCTCCTCTCACGACTGCGGGTTCCCCGGGCCGCTCTGCAGCGCGGCGAGGATGTCCAGCTCGCTCGCCGATCGCTGAATGAAGGATTTCAGAAAGTCATCCGACGACGTCGGGTTGGCGTTGAACTCGCTCATCAACCGAGACAGGTCCGAGGAGTACTGCCGGCGCGGCCCGGACCCCAAAGGCACAGGGTCCAGGTACCCGAAGGACGGCACGCGGCCGTGCGGTTGGAACGAGCCGTCCATCGGACCGTTCGGGCCGTTCGGAACTTGGCCGTTAGAGACGCCCCCCCTACCGTCGCCCGCGCCGTACGCCGACGCATTCGCGCTCGGCCCGTACGCTTGCGCGTTGAGCGACACGGGCGGGAACATTCCAAACGGCGCCTGGACGTACCCCGGGTGGCCGTGCGCCATGGGCCCCATGGGCCCCATGTGGTACCCTGGAGGCCCGTGGTGGTGATAATGCCCCGGAGCGTGTCTCGGGTCCCCGGAAAACTCCCCTTGCGACTGCTGCTGCCGCGCCAGCGCCTGCGCGTACTGGATCTGCGAACGCGAGTACCCGGCGGCTTGCCCGCCCGCCGCCACCGCCGCCGCCGCCGCCGCCATAGACGCGTCGTACGGCCTTCCTCCGCCGTGGGGCACGCCGTCCGGGCCGCGCGATCCGTTCGCGTCACCCGAAGAGCCGTCCTTCCCGCCGCGCTCCTCGCCGCGCACCGCCATCGCCACCGGGATGTTGCGCTGCGGCTGCGGCGCGCCGAACCCCGGGTGCATCGCACCCGGCGCGTGCCGCATCATCTGCTGCTGCGCCGCCGCCGCCGCCGCCGCCGCCGCCGCGCCGGCGCCCTTCCTCGGGATCGCGCCCGAGTCGAGCTCGGCGTCCGTCGGGATGGCCAAAGGCGTTCCGCGCGGGTACCCCATCGGCGACACCGAGGGCGGCCCCTCGAAAATCTGCGCCAGCTGCGTCGCGGTGACGCCGAACTTCGAGAGCTCCTCTTCGTCTAAAAGCCACTCCGCGGCTTGGCGCTTTTCGCGTTTGCAAAACAGCGCGTTGACCACGTCGTGGTCCATCCGCACTCTTCCATCCGTGGCGACGTGGAACAGGACGCGGAAAAACGGCTCGACGCGTGCGTTTTCGTACCAGTAGCCCCCCTCCGCGAACGTCTCGCCGTACGTCTCGACTAAAAACCGGTCGAAGGCTTTGCGGTACCCCAGCCCGTCGCGCGCGATGAACGCGTTGCTCCCGCCGGCGCGAAGAATAGCCGTCGTGAACCGCGCGATGGTTCGCCGGCGGTCCGCGCGCTTCGGGTTCTTCGTCTTCGGCGGTTTCGCCTGCGACGTCGAGGGAGTCGGCGTCCCCGATACGGGCACCGCGTGTGGCGGAGCCTTCTCGGAAGGCGTGTGGCCCGCGGTTTGGTCGGCGACGGCGCCGACCAAACCCGCGGGCGTCTCGAGTCCGGGATCCGACTCCGGACTTTCGGCTTTGACTGCGGCTTTCTCCGCCGGCTCGGCGCCGTTCGCCACGGAAGGCCCGGACCCGCCCTCATCCGCGCCCCGCGCGCCCACCTGTGCCTGCGCCTGGTGCGCCTGGTGCGCCTGGTGCGCCTGGTGCGCCTGGTGCGCCTGGTGCGCGTTTCTGAATTGCTGCATTTCCTGCCGCTCCGCCGTGCGCCGCACCGCCGCCGCGGGTAAGTGCGTCTCCGTGTTTTCAAACATCCGCGAGAGCGTCGGCCCCGCGCTCGGCTCGGGCGCGCTGTGCACGCGCAGACGCGACCGCGCGGCGTCGTACTTTTCCGATGCTGGAGCGCCGACGTTCCGTGACACGTCGTGACGCGCGTGGCGCAGCGACTGATCGCGCTGCTCCGCCTCCTCGATGTCCCGCGCGCGCCGACGCAGCGCCTCGGCGACGGAGGCGCCGGGGCTCTGCCCGCGAAGAAACTGACCGCCCAGCCCTTTGTTCTCGCCCCCGGCGCGCGCGTTCCGCGCTATGATGTCCCCGAGGAACGGGCCGAGCGTGTTCATCATGTCGGAGGTTTCCAGGCTCAGAAACGCTCGCTCCTGCGCGTACGGACCCGACGCGACGTCCCCCGCGGCGACGTGAGCGGCGTCTCCGGCGCCGCTTTTGATCTTCGCCGCCGCGGCGAGAGGCGTCGACTCCGCCAGCGCCGTCATCTCCGCCGCCGTCGACGGGAGGCCCTCGAACTTCTGCTCGAGCGGCGCGTCGGGCGTGTCCGTACCGCCGAGCAGGCTGGAGATGAACTCCACGGTGCTCTGCCGGCTGGCGATCTGCTCGTGCGCGGCGCGCCGGCGCGCGACAGTCGCGAGGTCGACGTCGTCGGCGTCATCCTCAGCCTGCGGATTATGCGCGTTTGGGCAGATTCGGACATTCGAGTCGGGAAAGGAGACGGTCAGACGCGCGCCTTTCGACGCGTGCGCGCGCGACGGACAGGTCAGGAGAGCGCGCTCGTGGCGGTTCGCGATGCGACGCTCGAGAGCGCCGTCGTCTTAGAAGAGTCTCGAGCGGCGCGGCGGCGAGATCAACCCGGAAGAGCGAAATCGAGCCTGGGACACGCCGAGGGTAGGTTCACGGCGAAAAAGCGACGACCGGAGCGCCGGACGACGCGAGGTGACGCTCGAGGCGACGAGCCTCGAATCGCGCCGATCGGCGGTGGACGTCGCTTTCGCGCCGCGATCGATGCGCGGACGCACCTTTCGCTTTAAATCGCCCCCGTTGGAGGCCATCGTCCCCGGAACGCGCGTCGCTTGGGCGATTCAATAAACCCCGCAACGATTCGTCGTGGCTCACCGAGCGCGTGTCTCCCGGAGGTACGCGCGCGCGTCGACGCGAGGACGCCGAGGCTCCGAAAGCGCGCGGTCGCACGTTCTAGCGAGGGTCTGACACACGAAGCGTCGATTCCTGAGACGTTCTGTGGGTCGCGGCGATCGCTCGCGCGCGCGCGAGTGCACGCGGCAACCCTTGGCACATGTCAGCGTCGGTGGCGAAACCGTCAGCGGCAACTTCGGCACCCGCTCGGCACAATTGGCAGCGAAGCGAGGACTCCTCGATAGACCCTCAGAATCTCTACATCTCTATCCAAACGATTGTCAATTTCCCTCGCAGCCTCGTCTTCGACATTCGCGAAACCGCACACGCGGGTCGTTTTTTTTCACGACGAAAAATCGCTGTGCTCTCGGAGCGATGGGCGTGCGGTGTCGGAACTGATGAGCAGAAGCAGGCGCCACGAGACGCGCGGCGCGGGTATCGGCGGCGTCGACCGGCGTTCTCGCTCGTGCGGAGCGACAGGCGTCGGCTCGGGCGCTCGAACCTCGGTCGCGGGCGTCGCGACCGCTTCGGGGGCGCGCTCCCCGGCCGATTGCGCGGGCAACAACACCACGCTTTTTCCTTCCAAAACAGGCATCGCGTGAGGCACCATGGCGGACCCGAGGCACGAGTACATCGCGGGCAAGGTACGCGGATGTAACGCGCGCGTCGCCGCGTTTGATGCGGCATCGGACGAGCGCCCGGGTCGTTTCGCGTCACCGCCAGTCGCCGACGCGTCGCCGCGCGCGTTTCCGGCGCGTTTCCGGTACCAAATGAAATGCGTCTTTCCGTCGTTCCGCCGAGCGCGCGCGATCGGTCGGCATCGACCGAGACGCGATCGTCCGTCCCCGCGAGACTTCGAGACTGACCTCCGCGATCTCCAATCCCCCGTCGCGCCCACCGACAGGTCGCGCAGTCGTTCGGCATCCCGCCGGAGGAAGCCGAGCAGGGCCTACAGTGCGTCCCCGCGCGAACCGTCGCGGTGCCCCCTTCGTCGCTCCGTCGACCGTCTCGCGTCGACTCCGAACGTTCCTCTCGCGTTTTTTCTCGCATTCGCTCCCCCCGACGCGCGCGCCTTCTCTCCGCTGACGCGCGTCTCGACCTTTTCGCCACTCCGTTCGCCACGCCGCAGGACGCACGACGCGGCGGTGCGTCGGTTCTACGAGCCGGACGGCCCGAAGACGCTCCTCTTGTATTACCAGTCGGAAGCCGCCGACGCGCCGCGAACTCAGTCGACGTCTTCGGTTTCGACCGACGCGGCGACGCGCAATAGCTCCTCGGCGCCAAAGCGTCTGGTGGTGACGGACGGCGCGAACGCCGCGCTCGACCCGACGTCACACGCGCTGTACTTCATCCGCGTCAACAGCAAGGGCGTCGGCGAGAAGGGGTGCGAGCAGGATGTCGCGGCGGGCGAAATTAGAGGCGGCGCGCTCGAATCCTTCCGCGCGCTCATCTCGAATCTGTACGCGCCCGTTTTGAAGCAGCAGCACTCCGCTACCTGGGGCAAGGCGCGCGAAGAAAGCGCCAAGGAGTTCGTGCGCGGCGTCGCCAAGTTCGGCGCGACGCTCGCCGAGGCGGCGCACTCGCTGCAGGGGGGCGTCGAGCTCGCCAGGCCGCCGCAAAAGTACGCCGGGATGGAGATTCGCGCGTCGGCGTTTGCGGACGCCGCGACGGACAAAGCCGTGTGCGGTGACATGGAGAGGGTTTTGGAGGACTGGTGCGATGCGACCGAGGCGTTGCTTGATTCTGGGTTAACAGAGGAGGCGAGCTCTGGCGGGCGGCGGGATTCCGAGGAGATGGGCCCGGACACCGAGCTCGAGTACTGGCGCTCGCGCATGGCCAAGTTCAACTCGGTGATGGAGCAGCTGAAGAGCCGCGAGTGTCGCTGCGTGCTGGGCGTGTGCGGCGCGGCTCGGTCCGCGGCGCACAAGCGCTGGAAGCTGATCGACATGCGCGTCACGGACGCGGCGAACGAGTCCAAGGACAACGTCAAGTACCTGACGACGCTCGAGAAGGCGCTCGAGCCGATGTACGTGGGCGACGTGCGCAAGATTCTGGACGGCGTTCCCGCGTTGATGAACTCGGTGAAGATGATGTACGCGGTGTGCCGATACTTCCACCAGCGCGAGCGCATGACTCGGCTGTTCCACAAAATCACCAACCGCATGATTTTCGTGTGCAAGGAGTTTTTGAACGAGCCCGGGACGCTGTGGAACCAACCGAAAGAGGTTCTCTTAACCAACTTAAAACTCGTGGTGGAGTTGCGCGACCGGTACCGCGCCGAGTACTCGGCGACGAAAAAAAAACTGCGCGAGAACCCTTCGAACCGCCAGTTTGATTTCGACGAGGAACGCGCGTTCGGGAAGTTTGACCTGTTCGCGAAGCGGCTGCACAAGCTGGTTGATATGTTCACCACCATCGTGCAGTTCACGCAGCTCGCCGAACGTAGGATGGACGGCATGGAGGGGGTGATTCGGCGTTTTTTCGTCGTCGCCGAGGAGTTCAAGCGCAAGCCGTACGACTTGCTCGACTTTTCCAAGAACCAGTACGACCGCGATTTCCTCGAGTTCAACGTCAACATCCACGACCTCGAGACGAAGCTGCAGACGTTCATCGATTCATCGTTCGAGAACATCTCCAGCACGGAGCAGGCGCTGAACATGTTACGGCAGTTCCAGTCCGTTTTGAAGCGCGACTCTTTGAAAAAAGACCTGGACGATAAGTACGTGGTGATTTTCCAAAACTACGCGCTGGACCTCGACGCCGTGCAGAAGATTTACGAAAAGCACAAGCACTCGCCGGCGACGCCGCGAAACGCGCCGCCCGTCGCGGGCGACATCATGTGGTCCCGGCAGCTGCTTCGGCGGATCGAGGAGCCCATGCGCAAGTTCGCCGCGAACGAGATGATCATGCGCACCAAGGAGAGCAAGCGCACGGTGAAGACGTACAACACGGTGGCGAAGGCGCTGGTGGCGTTTGAAACGCTGTGGTTGAGAGCGTGGCGCAAATCCATCGAGGACTCCAAAGCCGGTTTGCAGGCGACGCTCATCGTGCGCCACCCCGAGACGGGCAACTTGCTCGTGAACTTCGACAAGGAGATCATGCAGCTCATGCGCGAGACCAAGTACCTGCAGCGCATGGGCGTTGAGGTCCCGGAGAGCGCCAAGATGGTGCTCCTGCAGGAGGAAAAGTTCAAGCACTACTACAACCAGCTCTCGTACGCGTTGCGCGAATACGACCGAGTGGTGGCGACGGCGGCGCCGGTGTGCCTTGAGATGCTCGGTCCGCACTTACGCGACCTCGAGAACCGGTTACGACCGGGGATGTACTCGTTGACGTGGACGTCCATGAACATCGACGGGTACTTGAACCGCATCCACGACGGGCTGGCGAGGGTCGAGGAGCTCATCGCGAAGATGAACGACGTCCTCGAGAACCGCGTGGAGGCGAATCTGAAACACGTCGCCCGGACGCTCTTCGTCAACCTCCCCGCCGAGCAGAGCTACACGTACGAGGAGTTTCTCTCCACGCAGGCGCGCTACATCAAGAAGCAGACGGAGCAGATCGCCGTGCGCAACGTCGAGATCGAGCGCGGCGTGCGCGACTTGTGCGACTTGGTTTTAAACGCGCCGAGGGAAAACGCCGAAGAAGTGTTGGATCAAACCGCCGTCGACGAGTTCACCGCGCACTACGCCAAGCTGATGTACCAGGCGATTCTCACGGCGACGCGCGCGTCGTTTTTGGCGATGAAAAAGAGACTGGGTTCGCGGTCGAGCGGGGGTTTTTTGTACATCGAGCGTCCTATTTTCGGCGTGGACGTCGAGCTGACGGTGCCGAAGGTTTCTATGAACCCGTCGCTGGAGGAGATCCAGGGCGCTATCAACAGCACGGCGAAGAAGATCCTGCGCGCGTCCGAACATCTGCGCATGTGGGGCGCCGCCGGGCAGTCGGTGGAGAACTTTTACCACTGGATCGCCAGCGACAAGGAGATCGTCAAGTCGGTGTTGCTGTTGACCGGCTCCGTGGAGGGCACCAAGGCGCAGGTGATGGAGTACATCGACACGTTCAAGAAGTTTGACTTCCTGTACCTCACCGACTTACAGAGCGAGTACGCGGCGTTCATGGCCACCGAGCCGAGCCTGGAGGCTTTCGAGAACGAGCTCAAGAAGTACATGGCTGTCGAGGAGGAAATCGCGAAGATTGCGCCCGTGCACAACATCGGCGCCATGAGCCTCGAGACGCAGCCGATGAAGAACTCGCTCAAGTCGGAGGCGGCGACGTGGAAGACGCAGTTCGCCAAGAACCTGCACACGCAGGGTCTCGAGCGGCTCCGCGCCATCCACGACTACATGCGCGAGACGACTCTGAAGTTGAATCGCGCCATTGAGGATTTGGAAGACGTCCGCGTCGCGATGGGCGTGCTTCGCGAGATTCGCGACCGCGAAGCCGAGATCGACGCGATTCTCACGCCCATCGAGGACATCTACGCTTTGCTGTCTCGGTACCAGGTGCGCGTGCCAAAAGAAGAGACGGACACCGTGAGCGAGCTGCGGTTCGGCTGGGGCAAGATGAAAACTCTGGCCATCTCCGTGAACGATAACCTCTCCCGGTTACAGGTTGGATTCAAACGCGACCTCATCAAAGAAGTCAAGGCGTTCGTCGTCGACGCCGCCGAGTTTCGCGAGGACTGGGACGCGAACGGCCCCGCGGTTCCAGGCCTGGACCCGGTGGAAGCGGTGGACAGATTAAAGAAATTCACGCAGATGTTTGAAGTGCGCGCGCGCAAGTGGCGCAACTACTGCTCCGGCGAGGAGCTCTTCGGTTTAACCGTCACTAACTACCCCGAGATGGAGAAGACGGAGAAGGAAATCGGCATGCTCACGCGTTTGTACGACTTGTACACCAACGTTTTATCCACCATCGACAACTACGCGGACATTCTGTGGACGGACGTCGTCGCGAACATCGACCAGATGTCCGAGCAGGTGAGCCAGTTCCAGGCGCAGTGCAAGAAGCTTCCCAAGGCGTTGCGAGACTGGCCCGCGTACACGGACTGCCGCAAAAAAATCGATGACTTTCTGGAGATTTTGCCGCTGTTACAAGCGCTGTCGAGTCCGGACATGCGCGAGCGGCACTGGGCCGAGCTCGGGAAGATCACCGGCGTCGAGTTCAACTTGGCGGAGGACACGTTCAAGCTTCAGGATTTGCTCGGCGCGAACATGCTCCGCGCGACGGAGGAGATCGAGGACCTGACGACGGGCGCGATCAAGGAGGCGCAGGTGGAGACTAAGTTGGGGCTCATCGACGAGGACTGGGCGGATCAAGAATTCGCATTCGGACCGTACAAGAATCGCGGGAACGTCGTGTTGTCCATGGCGCCCACGGCCGAGCTCATCGAGAAGCTGGAAGACGCGCAGATGGCGTTAGGGTCGATGGCGACGAACCGGTACAGCGCGCCGTTCAAAGAGGAGGTGGCGGGGTGGATCGCCAAGCTCAGCACTGTGTCCGAGATCGTCGAGGGGTGGCTGATCGTGCAGAACATGTGGATGTACATGGAGGCGGTGTTTTCCGGCGGGGACATCGTCAAGCAGCTGCCGCTGGAGGCGAAGCGCTTCAACAACATCGACAAGACGTTCATGAAAGCCGTCGCCGGCGCCGTCGACGAGGCGAACGTCGTGGCGGTGTGCTGCGGCTCGGAGACGATGCTCAACACCCTACCGCACCTCACGGAGCAGCTCGAGCTGTGCCAGAAGAGCCTCACCGCGTTCTTGGACACGAAACGCGCGGAGTTTCCCCGGTTCTACTTTGTCTCCGACCCCACGCTGCTGGAGATTTTGTCGCTCGGCAGCGACCCGCAGGCGGTGACGCCGCACTTCCAGAGCGGCTTGTTCGACTCGCTCACCGAGGTGACGTTCGACAAGGTGGACAAGACGAAGATGCTCGAGATGTTCTCGCAGCAGAACGAGTGCGTGAAGTTCGTGAAGGAGGTGGACGGCCTGCTCGAGCCCAACCCCGTGATGGCCGTGGGGAACATCGAGGTGTGGCTGCAGAGCCTGGTGGACGGCATGCAGATGGCGATTCGATCCATCATCAAGATGGCCAACAGCGCGGTGTTCGAGCAGGAGCTGGAGCAGTTCATCTTCGGCCACCCGGCGCAGATTTCGCTTCTCGGCGTGCAGTTCCTGTGGACCGCGGACATGCAGGGCGCGCTGACGATCGCGCGCAAGGACAAGACCGCGATGAGCAAGGCGAACAAGAAAGCCGACGCGCTGCTCAAGGAGATGATCACCATCACGCAGAGGCCGACGCTCGGCAAGAACGAGCGCAAGAACCTCGAGACGGTGATCACCGTGCACGTGCACCAGCGCGATACGAGCGACGAGCTCACCAAGAAGCGCGTGCGCGACCCGAGCGACTTCGAGTGGATGAAGCAGTGCCGCTTCTACTGGCGGGACGAGCTCAACACCGTGATCATCTCCATCTGCGACGTGGACTTCGAGTACTCCTACGAGTACTTGGGGGTCAAGGAGCGCCTGGTGATCACGCCGCTCACCGACATCTGCTACGTCACGCTCTCGCAGGCGCTCGGGATGTTCCTCGGCGGCGCGCCCGCCGGGCCCGCCGGGACGGGCAAGACGGAAACCACCAAGGACCTGGGGAACACGCTCGGCAAGTTCGTCGTCGTGTTCAACTG
>ENA-OUOG01001340-OUOG01001340.1-marine-metagenome-genome-assembly--contig:-NODE-1340-length-28996-cov-3.889312_pt1 | contig 28996 bp, 25 predicted proteins | sample MGYA00248635_ERZ508505 | MGnify/ENA primary metagenome ERZ508505 (study PRJEB26176, sample SAMN06267871) | marine metagenome | isolation source: Saanich Inlet, British Columbia, Canada | place: Pacific...
GCCGGCAAAATCTTCCATATTCGAATGCCCGAGAATAGACGGTTCTTCACTTTTGGGATTAACCGTAAAGCTAATCTGCGTCCCATTGGGCGCATAAGCCTCCAGTCCAAATTTATCTAGCCCCATTTCGCGTGCTAAGATCGTATTAATAGTACTGACACTGAGTGGTTCTAATTCGGTCATAAATTCACGTCGCACATGATCGAGGCCATCATTGCCATTAAATTCAAAACTTGTCCAAAACCAAGTATAGTCCGGCGTTGTAAAAGCTTTTGCAGGATCATCTAAACGACGCATTTTTGCCATTATGTGTATGCCACGCCACCAAAATTCTCCAGTATCAAATTTAAACGTAAGCGCACCCTCAGGGGCCGGGCTATTCTTAGTAACTTGTAACCAGGAAGATTTTAGCTCGACAGAGCCGATTGGCATGTCTACGTACTTGTTCGTTTTAAAGAAATCATCGACATCAGTTAGTGTTGTTAATCTGTTCTGTATCAGATAATCATAACTAATCTGATTGCGGCTCACAATTTCATTGGCTGCATTGGGGGTCTCGTCGATCATCGAGCGTCCGGCCGCTGCATCCTTCTTCGCTCCGCTGGACCTCATCACCCCTCGCCATTGCGCCGCATCAAAGTCGAATGCTTTAAGAGTATTAAATGTGTGATAATTAGTTGCCCATGTCATCCACAAAGGCACTTTATTTGTGCCTGACATCCCGCCATTTTGTGGGTAACTGACAAGTTGACTTGCGCGCGTCAAAAGCATCCATGCCAGTTTCTGGCGATCTTTTAAGCTACCTTCAAACGCCATGTCAGCGCAGTCAATAGCGAATTGTTCATCTGATTTTTGGGTCCAAGTGTCATCAAGGCAGGTTTTGTTAGCTCTCGCATTCGGTATTGTCCAGGCAAGGGCGAGGCAAACGATGACGAATAGTCTGGCGTTAGAATAATTTAGCATTATTGAGATTCCAATTTTTATCTGGTTATTGTTTTTTTACTAACTCCACAAATTCTCCGGCAGTTTCATTTCTTCAACTCGAAATTGAGAAGCAAGCTCTGTCTAGATACGCTTAAGGCTGCAATATTGATCTGGCGGTATTTGATATTTCGCAAGCTTATAGACGCAAGCTTGATCAATGTTTGTTGAATTAATAACGCCCAATACGCACTGCGCTACACCATTGTTATTAATAAGGGGACACGTAATACCCGACACAGCTATTTTTACTGGGGTTGTGGCGGAGAGGGAGGGATTCGAACCCCCGGAACGCGCAAACGCTCAACGGTTTTCAAGACCGCCGCTTTCAACCACTCAGCCACCTCTCCGAACTCGTCTTTAATACTTGTGTCGGAACAAAAGCGCAAGACCATAGACGCTAGATTGAACAACGAATCTTACTATATTCGCTAAATAACAATTATAGAGCGCTGGTAAACCATGAAAAAACAGTCCTTGCGTGCCCTAGCAACACTATTTTTTGCAATTTTTGTAACGAGTTGCGGCGGCGGTAACTATTCTGATAGTGATGACGCCACGAGAGGGCGGCTTGCTTCGGCTGGAGGGATCTACAAGATCGGTACACCCTATCAAATTCAAGGCGAGTGGTATTACCCAGAAGAGAATGTCAAATATGTAAACACTGGTATTGCGTCGTGGTACGGTGAAAAATTCCACCGCAAACGTACGGCAAATGGTGAAATTTTTGATATGAATCTTTTGACCGCGGCGCACCCAACATTACCAATGCCGATTAGGGTGCGTGTAACCAACCTCGAAAATGGCAGGTCGCTCATTCTACGCGTTAATGATCGCGGCCCCTTTTTACGCGGGCGCGAAATTGATTTATCAAAGCGCGCGGCCTCCGTTCTTGGGTTTTTAGAGCAGGGAACGGCAAGGGTACGTGTAGAATATTTGTCGCGTGCGCCTCTCTATGATAAACGCGGCCGGCGTATTTATGGTGTCGAAGAGGATGTCTTCATTGCCAGCAAACCGACAACCCCTGAAAGCCAAAAACAAATTGGGGCGGCACCCGTAAGTGAGGTTTTAACACAAACTCTTGACGGCAAAACGATAAATGGCAAAGAGGGTGCGCCAATTAAAACGGCATACACCGTTCAGGTTGGTTACTTTCAAGACCCCGTAAACGCTGAACGTATTCGTAATAATGTCTCAGCGTATGGACATGCGCAGGTTGAAACTGTGCTTGAGGATGGTAGAACGTTTTATCGCGTTGTTGTTGGTGGCGCCAATATTAGAGATATGTCTCTAGAAACTCTCCAGGCATTAACTGAAGCCGGTTATCGTGACGCGCATATTATTGAAAGAAAATAGGATAGCAAAATGCCGAAACTCATAATCTCTTTAAAATTTGCAAAGTCCACAGTTGGGCTGTTTATTTTGATGTCTATCCTCATAATGACCAATCCGGCCTATGCGGAGCGGACAGCAGCAACCTATGCCATCGCAATCGATGCTGAGAGCGGAATAACCTTATTTGATAAAGAAGCTGATGTGCCCATGGCTCCGGCGAGTATGAGCAAGCTCATGACCGTGCTCATGATCTTTGAAGCTTTAAAGGATGGGCGGCTTAACCTTGCTGATGAGCTTTATGTTAGTGATAAAGCATGGAAAGAGGGGGGAGCTGCATCGGGCGGCTCGACAATGTTCCTAGAGGCGCGCAGCCGAGTAAGTGTGGAGAACCTCCTAAAGGGCGTGATTATTCAGTCCGGAAATGATGCCTGTATCGTCCTTGCCGAGGGGTTGTCTGGTTCTGAAGAAAACTTTGCAGCAGCTATGAACCAACGGGCTTTTGAACTTGGGTTTAAGAATTCGTATTTTGTGAATTCAACAGGGCTACCAGACCCAGAGCATAAGATGAGTGCGCGTGATCTTGCTTCCTTGGCAAAGATACTTATAAATGAGCATGCTGAATATTACTCCTTGTTTTCGGAGCGTTCCTTCACATGGAATGGCATTACGCAGTCTAATCGTAACCCACTTCTTTATGCCAATATTGGCGCCGATGGCCTTAAAACGGGGCACACAAAGGAGTCTGGGTTTGGACTTGTTGCCTCCGGCGAACAAAATGGTAGACGCGTCATTCTTGTTTTGAATGGTCTTGAGAGCAAGCGTCAGCGTGCTCGTGAGACTCGCTCTTTATTAAACTGGGCAATGCGCTCTTTCTCCAGCGAAGTGTTATATACGGGCGGTCAGCGTGTAATGGATATGCCGGTATGGCACGGAAAATCGCAGCGCATTAACCTTGTGGCGGACAAAATGATCAAGGTTGTATTACCGCGTGCGGGCCGCCGATCATCTGTCGCGATGACTGTGACGTATGAAAAGCCAGCCATGGCCCCTATCCAGGAGGGGCAAAAGCTGGCTGTTTTGCGTATTACAGCGCCGAATATGGAGTCACAACAATTTGACCTCGTCGCAGCGGACACAATAGAGCGTTCGGGTCTATTTGGACGCGCATTCGCAAGTTCAGCATTTCTTCTTTTCGGCCAATAAGGAACATAATCATGCGTGGTAAATTTATAACATTTGAAGGTGGTGATGGCGTTGGTAAGAGCACACAACTGTCGCGTTTAGCCGGGTTCTTGCACAAAAATAATGTTCCTCTCATCGAGACACGCGAACCCGGGGGAACGCCTCAAAGTGAAGACCTCAGAAACCTTGTTGTTCGCGGGGATATCGATCGTTGGCAACCCATTTCGGAGCTGCTTATCATGACAGCGGCGCGCGCCGAACATGTGCATAATGTTATCGAACCAGCCCTAGAAGCCGGTAAATGGGTTTTATGTGACCGCTTCATTGACTCCACAGCTGTATACCAAGGTGTCGCTGGTGGGTTAGGCTTTAAACCTGTATTTGATCTGCATGCTATGGTTAATAATAATATAATGCCAGACATGACTTTCTTGCTAGATATGCCAGAAGATGTGGGGCTATCACGTGCCTCGCGACGTGGCGGAGACGCTCGGTTTGAAAGAAAAGGCGAAGCCTTTCATAAAAAACTACGTAAAGGCTTTCTCGAATTAGCCGACACCTATCCTGATCGTATTTGTAAAATTGACGCCCAGCAAGACTTTGACCACGTATGGCATGCGATTGAGGCCGAAATGATTAAGCGTTTTGATTTGAGTGCGTGATCATTTAGGCTGTTCCCCATATGAGTGAAACAGACATGTCTCAAGCCTCTCCTTTTCAGGCAAAACAGCTTTTGGGCCATGACGATACTGTGCGCGAGTTTACACACGCTGTTGCCGGCAAAAGGGTTGCACATGGCTGGTTGTTTACGGGACCTCGGGGGGTTGGTAAAATGACTTTTGCCGTGCAAGTGGCACGCGCAACACTTAACGCTGGCCCACCATCTAGCCTTGCCTCGCTTGTTGACGGCTTTGAGAGCATGGCCGGAAAATTGGTGACACAAGGTGTACATCCAGACCTTCGTATTCTCTCATGTGATCAAGAGAGCAAGAAGCATATCGAGGTCGATGACATACGCAGCCTTAAAAACTTTTTCGCTCATAGTGCAGGGTCTTCTGCTTGGCGCGTCGCGATTATCGATGCGGTAGACGATATGACCCGAAATGCCGCAAACGCAGTGCTCAAAATACTCGAGGAGCCGCCGGAACGGTGCCTTATCATCCTCATCAATCATAATGCTGGTAAAGTAATTGATACCATTCGCTCCCGTAGCCGGGCGCTTGTTTTTCATGATCTTGATGAAACGACTATTTTGGATATTGTAAAGACCATCAGTCCTCAAACTGATGCCAATATCATTGGTGCTGCAGCATTCCTATCAAATTCGAGCGTCGGGCGGGCACTAACTTTAATCGATCAAGGAGGGCTTGAGCATTATAAAGCACTCATGGATGCCCTATCTGCGGCGAGGCAATCGAACACGTCGGAAATGCATGCTTTTGGTGATTTTGTGGCGCACCGCGACGCACCAGAGCGCTTTGCATTATTTATCGAATTGCTGAGCGATTGGCTGTTTAGATTAACAAAAGCCATGCAAGGCCTCTCTGATTTTCAAGTCATCTTCGATACTGAGCATGATTTGATCGAAAAACTCAGCCCTGGCATCCAGCATCAGCAAATATTTGATCTATGGGACGCCATTCAACACATTGGGCGCGAGACAATTGCGCTAAATCTTGATAAGAAACAGGCCACGCTTAATTGTTTAACAATGGTAAATGCGCTTTCTAAAGCGCGTTAAGGTAGAAGCTCAAAATGGCCGACAAATCATTCTTCATCTCCACAGCAATTTCATATCCTAATGGTGCTCCTCATATTGGTCATGCCTATGAAGTTATCGCTACCGACACGATCGCACGCTTTAAACGCCTTGACGGCTATGATGTGCACTTTGTGACGGGAACAGATGATCATGGCCAGAAAATGTATCAGACCGCGCGCGCTCAAGACAAGACAGCCCGCGAATTGGCAGATGCCTTAACCCCGGCGTTTAGAGTAATGGGTGAGGCATTAAATTGCCAACCTGACGATTTCATTCGCACATCAGAAAACCGCCACCACGATGCCGTTCAGGAGGTCTGGCGCCTAATCGCGCGCAAGGGCGATATTTATAAGGATAGCTATTCTGGTTGGTATTCTGTGCGCGACGAGGCATTTTACACTGAAGCTGAGTTAATCACAAATGAAGCCGGTGAAAAACTTGCGCCGACGGGAACGCCAGTAGAATGGGTAGAAGAAGAGAGTTACTTTTTTCGCCTATCAGCTTACGAAGACGAATTGCTAGCTCTTTATGATGCTAACCCGTCATTTATTCAGCCTGACGCACGGCGCAATGAGATTATTCAATTTGTTAAAGGCGGTTTACGCGATCTTTCAATTTCGCGGACAAGCTTCAATTGGGGTATTCCGGTTCCAAATGACCCAAAACACGTCATCTACGTATGGATGGATGCCTTAACCAATTATATTACATCAATAGGCTTTCCTGATACGCAGGGACAGAAATGGAAGGATTTTTGGCCAGCAGATTTACACGTGATTGGAAAAGATATTACGCGCTTTCATACCGTCTACTGGCCAGCGTTTTTGTTATCGGCTGGCCTTGATCTGCCAAAGGCTATTTTTGCTCATGGGTTTTTAACCGTTCGTGGCGAGAAAATGTCTAAGTCCTTGGGCAATGTTCTAGATCCCTCAACTTTGGTTAAACGCTATGGCTCTGATGCTGTCCGTTTCTTTTTCATGCGCGAAGTGCCATTTGGAAAAGATGGTAGTTTTAGCGATGAAGCAATTGTTACCCGTGTAAATGCAGACTTAGCGAATGATTTGGGCAACCTAGCACAACGAAGCCTGTCTATGATATTCAAAAACCTTGGAGGCATGTTAACCAAACCATCATCGTTCACGCCGGAAGATGAGGCCATTTTATCAGCAGCAGACAAAATGCTGACAATATCCCGCCGTCATATGGATCAATATGAGATTCATCACTATTTGGACACGATTTTCGATGTTGTTTCCGAAGCGAACAAGTATTTTGCGACCCAAGAACCTTGGAGCCTCAAGAGCACTGATCCAGCGCGTATGTCGGTCATTTTATATGTGGCAGCTGAGATTGTACGGAAGGCGTCAATTATGTTGCAACCAGTATGCCCGTTAGGTGCGAGAGCTTTGCTTGATGTCTTAGGTGTGAGTGCAAGTGAGAGAGAATTTTCAGATTTTGCGAAACAATTAGAAGATCGAACATTAACTGCACCTCAGCCAGCTTTTCCAAGGTTAGAAATGCCGTCAGAAATTGCCTAATTAATCTAACCCCATCAAGCGCCCTAGATATATCTGTTGCATCTTTGCAACATAATCATTAGCATTATCGTTTGTCACTAACGCTATAAGCTCAAATCGCGACATGGATACATCAGTTGAAACGATAGAAAAAAAGCCATTATGGAGGAGGCTTGCGCGTCGCATTGTTGGGCCTGACGTTATTAATTTTCTCTCGGTTTTCTTTGCCGCTTGTGGGCTGTTAGGCGGCCTCGCTACATATCTTATTTTATCTGGGTTAACGCCGATTGAACCCAATCGTGAAATTGTTTGGTTTTTATTTGGTCTAAACATTTTTATGATTACGGGCCTTTTGGCTGTTGTCGGTTCCCATATCATTAGGCTGTGGCGACGACGACGGCGCGGTGTAGCCGGGGCTGAATTACACGCACGTTTGGTTTTTCTATTCTCTATTATCGCCTCTATCCCCGCTATTCTCGTGGCGACATTCGCTATCGTTACGTTAGATCGAGGACTTGATAGTTGGTTTTCAGAGCGCACGAAGTCGATCATCAGCAATACAACCGCAGTCGCGAATGCATATTTAAGCGAGCATAGAGACAGTTTACGGCGCGAGGTTACGACAATTGAAAAAGACCTCGAGCGAGCTTGGCCTACAATTGCAGCAGATCCGCGGCGGCTTGAAGTGTTTCTATCCGCTCAAGCAGGTTTGAGAAGTATTCCGAGGCTGATCATTCTTGATGAAACGGGCAAGGTAATCTCATCTTCTCCAGAGATAGAGGGTAGCAAACAAGTGATACCGCCAGCAGAGGTGTTTGCAGCGGCAAAAAATGGCAAACCGGTTATTATTACAATTGGCGCGTTAGCCCAAGTTCAAGTTTTGCAAAGAATTACCGTGAACCCGAATGTGCCCCTATACCTTTTGGGGACACGTTTTGTAGCCCCCAATGTGTTGAAACATTTGTCAAAGACAGATGTTGCCGTACGCGAGTATGGCGAAATGGAGGATAGGCGGTTTGAAGCTCAAATAACCTTTGCGATGATTTATATCGTGATCGCGCTGATTATTTTATTATCGGCAATTTGGTTCGGACTATGGATCGCGGATAGGCTCGTGCAACCCATTTCTGGACTTATTGGTGCGACCCAGCGCATGAGCCAAGGCGATCTCGCTGTTCGCGTTGCGGCAGATACCGATGATGAGATGGGCCGCTTAGGTAAAATGTTTAACAATATGGCCATTCAATTAGGCAAACAGCAAAAGCAATTAATCGATGCCAGAGATGACCTCAATGAACGGCATCGTTTTACAGAGATGGTGTTAAACAGTGCCAGTGCCGGTATTTTAGGCGTCGATGAAAACGGTTGCATTAATCATGCAAACCCAGCTGCTGGAAACATATTCCAGTCGACAGCGCCTGCATTGATCGGGCAATCATTAGAGAAGTTATTGCCGGAACTAACGCCCTTAATATCCGGAGCAAAAGGTCAGTCTGCTCGGAATATTCAGATCACACGCCGCACAAGTGACGGAAACGCCCACCTTTTGAGAGTTTCTATATCTCAGAACTCCGTATCGCACGGGACAAACATCGTAATGAGTTTGGATGATGTGACAGACCTTGTGTCCGCACAACGTACAGCAGCTTGGGCAGATATTGCGCAGCGCATTGCCCATGAAATTAAGAATCCTTTAACCCCAATTCAACTTTCAGCAGAACGGCTCAAGCATAAATATCGGAATCAAATTGAAACCGGGCATGATGTATTCGACCAATGCACAGATACAATTATTCGTCAGGTTGGAGATATTGGACGTATGGTCGATGAGTTCTCATCATTTGCACGTATGCCAAGTGCCGTCATGACACTTTTCAACATAACGGAAGTTGTAACGCAATCAATTTTTCTTTTACGAGTAGCTAATGCTGAGATCGACTTTAAGTTCGAAAACCCTGGTCCAATCAACATCGAGGGTGACCACAGGCTAATTAGCCAAGCTCTCACTAACACGATTAAAAACGCTATAGAAGCAATAAAGCGTAACCCGCTTGATAATTCAAAGACAGTCGAAGTCGTCATAAAGCAGGAGAAGGAAAACTGCATTATTAGCATTTCAGACACCGGGCCAGGCTGGCCGCCTGGCGATCGCATGAGCTTACTCGAGCCATATAAAACAAGCCGAGTTGACGGGACCGGACTGGGGCTCGCAATTGTTAAGAAAATTGTAGAAGACCATGGAGGATGCATCTTAATGGAGGATGCACCCTGGTTCCACGCATGCCATTTTGGTGCCACGTTTGTCATCGACATACCAAGACATCAACAAGCCCAGACAAACAAACAGAGGTAAGTAAGCATGGCTTATGACGTATTAATCGTTGATGATGAAAAAGATATACGTGATCTCATGGCGGGTATTTTATCGGATGAGGGGTATTTACCGCGCCTTGCTCATGACAGCATCTCGACTTTTGAGGAAATTAAAAACCGACAGCCAGCTCTTATATTATTGGATATTTGGCTTCAAGGAAGCCCAAGCGACGGACTGGAAATTCTTGAAGAGATAAAAAACAAATATACTGATATTCCGGTCATCATGATTAGCGGGCATGGAAATATCGAGACGGCAGTATCAGCAATTCGCTCAGGGGCCTTCGATTATATTGAAAAGCCCTTTAAGATGGACAAGCTTTTATTGACGGTTCAACACGCAATAGAGTCGCGACGTCTTAACAGAGAAATACGCGACTTAAAGCGTAAAGCCGGCATAACGGATCGCCTTATCGGCGGCTCACCACTTATCGAAAAGCTTAATACGTCCTTACAAAAAGTAGCCCCGAGCAATGGCCGTGTATTGCTGACGGGGCCGCGGGGGTCAGGTAAAGAAATAGCTGCACGCATTATCCATGCACATTCTTTGCGTGCGCATATGCCATTCACTCTATATTCGACCCCGCACTATAATAGTGATTTACTGTCCGAGTTACTCTTTGGCACAGAAGAAGGTAAAACATATCAAATCGGACTTTTAGAAGAGAGCCATGGTGGTTCCATATATATTGATGAAATCGATCAATGGGATATGGCTTTGCAACAAAAGTTTTTACGGTTTCTAATTGATAATGAATTCACACGTGTCGGTGGAAGCCAACCCGTTAAGGTCAATGTTCGCGTCCTAGCTGGCAGCAGTTCGGATTTGAATACAAAAGTTAAAAAAGGTGCGTTCTTATCTGATCTCTTGCATAGGTTAAACGTTGTGCATCTGGTTATTCCGAGTTTAACAGAGAGGCGAGAAGATATTCCATCTCTGGTTGACAACTTCATTGGTCTTGTCGCTAACCAGTTCAACATGCGTACATTAAGCATCGACAATGAAACAATGGCAATTATTCAGTCTCATAACTGGACAGGCAATGTGAGGCAATTGCGAAACTGTATCGAACATATGATGATCAATGCAAATGACAAAGGTCTGGAAAAATTGAGTTCGGACTTATTACCAAATGAATTATTTTCAGATAACAGTAAGCTTGCGTCGCCAGCTGCGGGGCGCATCGTGGCATTGCCATTGCGCGACGCTCGCGAGGTTTTTGAGCGAGAGTATCTCGTTGCACAAATAGAACGGTTTGGCGGAAATATCTCGCGTACTGCCGAATTTGTTGGTATGGAACGATCAGCGCTTCATCGCAAACTTAAGTCACTTGGCGTGCAAGCTATTGAGCGTAATGGGTCATAATTGGCTGACATAAAATATGTTAAGGAATTTTAGATGAAAGTCATTATTTGTGGGGCCGGACAAGTTGGATTCAGTATTGCGCGTCACTTGGCGGGTGAAGGCAATGATGTCACCGTGATCGATAGATCTCCTGAGCTTATGGAGCGCATTCAAGACACTCTGGATGTGCGACCTATTGTTGGGCATGGATCACACCCAGACGTCTTGGCAAAGGCAGATGCTGAAGATGCTGATATTTTGATTGCTGTAACTGCGAGCGACGAAGTGAACATGGTAATTTGCCAGGTAGCACGCACTCTTTTTAATATTACAAAAACCATTGCGCGCGTCAGAGACCGAAATTATCTAGAGCGCTCGCGGTATGAACTGTTCAACAATCGCGGCATTCCCATCGATATTATTATTTCACCTGAGAGCGAAGTCGCCGAAAGTGTGTTAAGACGGCTATCTCTTCCTGGCGCATTTGATGCTGCTAATTTTTTTAGTACGCGCGTTCAAATGATTGGCATCAATATTGAGGAAGACTGTCCTGTTATCGATACACCACTTAACCAATTGACCGACTTATTTCCAGACCTAAATGCGACGGTTGTTGGTATTAATCGAAACGGGAATTTATATGTACCGCGTACAAATGATACACTTGAGGTTGGCGATGAGGCTTTTGTGATTTCGGCCACAAGCGACACAGTTCGGACGCTCAAAATATTTGGACATGCTGAGAAAGAAGCGCGTCGGATTATCATCGTTGGGGGCGGAAATATTGGCGAACAAGTGGCCAAAAAGCTCGAAATGCATGGTAATCGATATAATGTCAGCATTATTGAAACCGATGATGCGCGTGCAGAACATCTTGCAGACGTGTTGTCGCGCACCATTGTGTTAAATGGGAGTGGTTTAGCGCCAGAAATGTTAAGAGAAGCGGGTGCAGAACAAAGTGAACTTCTCGTCGCACTCACCAACGATGATCAGGTTAACATATTGACCAGCATGCTGGCACTGCAGGAGGGCTGTCCGCGGACCTTAAGTTTGATAAATGACAATGTGTTTCAACGCTTAGCTGGGCAATTTGGTATGGACACTGCCGTTAATCCGCGCGCGGTAACAGTGTCATCTATCCTCAGCCACGTAAGAAGAGGGCGTATCCTAAAAGTTCATGCCATTGCCGATGGGCTAGGCGAGATTGTTGAAGCCGAGGTGCTTGACACGTCGCCGATTGCAGGATCACGCTTGCGCGATATTGAGTTACCAGCCGGAATCCGCTTCGGCGCGATCGGACGTGATGGCGATATAATAATGCCACGCGGCAATACCGAAATCCTTGTCGGCGATCATATTATATTATTCGCGATGTCTGATGAGGTCGATGATATGGAAAAACTTTTCCGCGTTAGTGTTGAGTATATATAATATATGCGAAGCGCGCCCATCATATTCGTGATCGGCCTAGCCGGGGTCATCATATCTCTCGCTATGTTATTTCCGGCGATCATTGCTTTTTACGAAGAAGAATACGATTTAGCGCGGACTTTCCTAATCAGCATGATTATCTCATCCTTTATGGCCGGCTCGCTCATGTTAAGTGGCTTAAACAGTCGCCACCAGCGTACGCGCCCCCACGATTTACTGCTAACTGGGTTGGGGGTCTGGTTATTTGTTCCATTCCTCGCAGCAATACCACTAACCGCTTCCATTCAGATAAGTACATTCGGGGATGCTTTATTCGAGTCTTTATCAGCTTTTACAACAACTGGTGCCTCTGTTGTTTTATACCCCGAGCTCGACCCTCTCAGTTTAACCCTGTGGCGACATTTAATTTGCTGGGTAGGCGGGTTTTGGACACTTTTATTTTCAGTCGCGGTAATCGTGCCAATGAAAGTCGGGGCCATAAGCCTTTCAGGTAGCCCCTTATTGCAACATGACGCTACCGAGAGCGTTTATGAACGCTTGGCATGGCCGGCCACCAACATTTTTAACGTTTATCTCGCCGTGAGCATCGCCATTATCATTATTCAGCTTTTATTGGGGCTTGATACATTCAATGCTATAACTTTAACGATGTCAGCTATATCGACAACAGGCTTTGCACCATTTTCAGACACGATAATGAATAGCATTGATAATCGTCATATCGCGATCCTTAGCCTGACCAGTCTGATGGGTGCAACCGCATTTCCATTATGGGTGGGGTGGCGCGGACGTGATCGTAAATTATTTAGGGATGTAGAGTTTAGACTGTTTATCGCTACGATACTGATTTTCACTATAATTATGATCACAGTTCAAAAATCAGATGTATGGCATAGTCTGATAAATACAATAGGTCTGTTCTCAACGTCGGCTTTTTTAATATTAAAACCAAATTCCGACGTTTCATGGCCTATTCTATGGAGTATTTTACCCATTGCAATTGGTGGTATGGCATTATCAACCTCAGGCGGCATTAAGTTTTTTCGTTGCGTGGCAATGACTAAATTTTTAGAAATTGAACTTTCAAAGCTTGCACACCCTTCCTCTGTCCGCGCCGCTCATATTGGAGAACGCAAACTCAATGATAATGATCGTCAAGCCATCTGGACATACTTTATCGCATTTCTAATAATTATTATGACTGGTACAATTGTATTTGCTGCTTTCGGACAAGGGTTTGAGGCCGCATGGACATTTACATTCAGCTTCATGAATAATGGGGGGTCTGTTCTACGCCATTATGGCATGGACGCCGTTGTTGCAAGTTTCAACGGATTAGAGCAAGGATTAGCAATGCTGCTTATGGTGTTAGGACGTTTGGAACTAATCATTGGCTTTGTACTTTTTAGCCGTATTTTTTGGCGGTTCGCAAAATAGGAGTTTTCAATGGCCCGCATTGCTTATGTTGATGGACAATATTTAAGCATCGACACGCCTGCAATCTATATTGAAGATAGAGGCTATCAATTTGCCGATGGTGTATATGAAGTATGCGCTATTCGACAAGGTAAATTGATTGATGAAAGTGCGCATTTAGACCGTCTCGATTACTCGCTGACGGAATTGAATATCGCTAGGCCGCTGGCACGCGGAGTTCTAAAACACATCGTGAGAGAAGTCGTAAGACGTAACAAACTCAGAACAGGCCTTATCTATATTCAGGTAACGCGCGGGGTCGCGAAGAGAGACCATAATTTCAGTGATGATATTAAACCATTCCTCGTCGTAACCGGTCGCCCTGTCGCAAAAGAAGCAAGAAAGAAGGCTTTTGCAAAAGGAAAATCTGTCGTGACTATGCCAGATATGCGTTGGAAACGTTGCGATATAAAATCGATTTCACTCCTACCTAATGTTTTGGCGCGCAAAGAAGCTAGTAAGCGAGGATGTGATGAAGCGTGGTTGGTGGATGAAAATGGCTTTGTTACTGAAGCAGCATCTGCCAATGCTTGGATTATCGATCAGGATGGGGTTATTCGCTCGCGCCAGGAAAGCACGGCCATCCTCAATGGGATTACGCGTCAGGTTTTACTTCATGTAGCCGCAAAACTTGGCTTACCCGTCGAGCTTCGGCCGTTCACGGTCGATGAAGCCCTCACGGCAAGAGAGTGTTTTTCTACAGCCTCGACAATGGTTTTAACACCTGTTTTGAAAATTAACGGCAACCAGATTAATGACGGAAAAATTGGACCGTTTAGCAAGGCCCTCGCAGATCACTATGATGAGGTCTCTCATTTAATGGCCTAAATTGGTGTCACGTCGGTTTCCAGTGTGCATCACTTCCTAAAACGTGTAATTAACTATTTTTAAACTTCTAATTGAATTTCAGTTGGAATACGCTATTGTAATTTGTAATGCATGCGTGAGGCGAGGGCTCTCGCATTAATATTTTCAGCCAAACCCCTCATTGGCAAACATAATAATTGGGAACGCACCCATGTCTTCAGATAAAGAAAGCCTTGAAGCTTCATTCTTAAACCACGTTTGCAAAAACAAAATGCCTTTGACCGTATTTCTCGTCAATGGGGTTAAGCTCCAGGGAGCTGTTACTTGGGTTGATGAAACGTCGCTTCTACTCAGCCGTGATGGCCATTCTCAACTTGTTTATAAGCATTCGATCTCAACGATCATGCCATCTAGCCCTGTTGAGATTTTCGAGCAGTAAAACTAGCTATCTGTTTTCGCTTTTTGCCATAAGCTTTCTTGCTCTAGCAGTGATAGTTCTTCTAGTTTTGTTTGGCTCTCCATCCATTTAAAACGCGACATAAACTTTCGGTTTGTGCCACGGATAGCTTGATCAGGATCAAGCTTAAGTTTCCTTGCGAGATTGGCCATAACAAAGAGCATGTCGCCCAATTCATCTTGCAATCGCTCTTGAGAGCTATGTTCTTTAATCTCAACGCGCAATTCATTTGTTTCCTCAACTAATTTCTCAAAAATCGGTTCGACGTCGGGCCAATCAAACCCAACCTGCGCCGCTCGTTTCTGAATTTTAACGGCTTGCGCCAATGGCGGGAGCCCTAAAGGAATATCATCCATAAGGCTAACCCTGTCGGTTGATTTGTCAGCTCGTTCAGACGCCTTTATAGCTTCCCAATTTTGGGCTACAGCTTCTTTATTCTCTAATGTAAGGCCATCGAAGACGTGAGGGTGGCGACGTTCCATTTTATCTGAAATTGCTTCAACAATATCATTAAGAGTAAACGCACCACGCTCTTCTGCTAACTGGGCATGAAAAATGACTTGAAACAAAAGGTCCCCAAGTTCCTCTTTTAAGTCCGCCATGTTATTGCGCGATATAGCATCTTCTACCTCATAGGCTTCCTCGATCGTATAGGGTGCGATCGTCGAAAAATCTTGCTTTATGTCCCAAGGGCAACCTGTGTCGGGGTCACGCAGTCGGCGCATAATATTTCGTAATCTTTCAATGGAGGTCTGGGCATTAGGAGGTGAGGTTGTCATTGTGCTATCCAGTTCTACGAAGTCCTTAAAGTCATGAATACACTTTAGAGCACTTTCACAATAGGTTCTTTTTCGCTATACAGCGCCTATACGCAACAATAGGATTATTCATGTTCGGGAAACAATCACTTTATTTGGTTTTAGGTGGTCGCTTAGAAACAATCGGCGGATCTGAGTTCGAAGACTTAAAAAAGCTCCAACTTGTGGGTATTTTTGAGAGCTTTGACGGTGCTGAACGCGAATGGCGCGCGCGCGCGCAATCTAGCGTGGACGACGCACAAATGTGTTTCCGGGTTGTGGCGCTTCACAATATTATTTCGCCTACGGATACGGTTGCCGAATTCTTAGACATCCATCAAGTCTCTGAAGGGTTACGCGTCGATGAAAACACGACGGTGACCGAAGTTTGCCGACAAATGACAAAAGAGCGCGTGTCAGCCGCATTTATTATACGCGGCAACAAACCTATCGGCATTTTTACCGAGCGCGACCTTGTGAGATTAGTCGTCGAAGCGCCCCACGGATGGCGTGAAGACATAATCAGCAATTATATGACACCTCAACCAACCGTGATTGAAGAGGATGCGCTCATCATCGATGCGTTAACGAGCATGCAACAGGGTCATTTTAGACACTTGCCTGTAGTTGACGCGAAAGGCGCCTTGCGACACGTTATCTCAATCCGGGACTTTGCTTTTAAGGACCGTCCCTAACAATAAGACGTCACTATATTTGGAAAAGTAATTTGGTGATCTATATTGAGGTTGTAAACCCAGTGCGAGAAGGTGGCTGCAGATGAGTAAAGATTTAAGTGTTTATGAAGCCGCCGCGCGCCTTTACCAACAATACGGGGATGATGCTGAGATTATAGCGACGATGCGCGCAGCTGAATTTGCGGCTCAGATGGACGTTGAGGCGCTTCGTCTATGGGATGCTATTATTTTAGAGCTTCAAAATTTTTCGAGTGAAGGCGCCCCTGCATCTGGCACCCCTCTGAACTAAGCATGACTATGAACCACCGAGAGAAAAACACCGACAAAGTCACCATTTTCTATAATGGCGGATGCTCTATTTGTGCACCTGAGGTACGGTATTATGAGCGGCTAGCGGTCAATGCTGGGCTTCATCATCTTAAATTTGAGGATGTCTCAATTGATGTGGCAAGAGGCATTAAAAGCCTAGATTACCTAAAACGCTTTCATGTTGAGCACGATCAAACACTTTATAGCGGCACAGATGCATTTGTTATCCTGTGGCGCTTATTACCACGGTTTAAATATTTAGCCGCATTCGTCTCATTGCCGGTCATCAATACAGTGGCTAAAATTATCTATGACCACGTGTTGGCGCCACTTTTATTCAAGCGCTATCTGCGACAACAGACCCGAAAAAGCATAAGTTCTCTCTAGTCGGCCGTCGTAGGATAGCCATCTTCTTCAGCCCACCCGAGCTCTTGAGCGCGCCGATAACCAGCGTAATTAGGTTGATCGATCGCCAGTTTACCCATGGTTGCTTTTCTCAAATGGGGGCGTACGTCGTCAGCTGATAACCGACCATCTTTAATCCGCGCGCATAATTCATTATTTAACGTTTCAAGGTCGCTATCCATATCCAGCAATTTGCACAACCGCGCGTGCTGGGCAGACGAAAAACGGAAGCCATAAACGGCTTCGCGCTCGATAACCGATAAAACATTTTGGGCAACCCGTGCATGAAATAACGCGCGCCCTGAGAGAGCAGGTGATGCAACATCCTTTATAAAAAGCGATACTGCACTGATGAGCGTTTCAATGGCGGGCTTATCCTGCATTAGTTTTCTCCATCCAGCATGCGCAAGAGGTCAATCTCTGTTTCCGACGTCCGACGCCCAATCGCTGCTCGTTCTACAGAACGGTCTACGCCGCTCTCAAATACCTCAATCATAATAATACACATAATACCCCATTTTAGGGTCCCTAATATTTCCCAAAACCGGGCTGCGTTCCGGTCAATAATACCGCCGGCTTCCTCATAGGCACGATAGAAAGTCTCTCGATCGCCAAACCCACCAACCGGCGCATCAATATTTCCAAAGCGCCACGAGGGAACACAAATCCAACCAAGGTCCTCCATCGGATCGCCAAAATGGGTGAGCTCCCAATCAATAATTGCAGACAATCCAGTCTCGGGCGAGATGATTAAATTACCATTACGAAAATCGCCATGAACCAAGCAACTCGGACGCGAAGGTGGTAAATTGTCTCTTAACCACTTAAGTGCAAGCTCGAAGACGGGGTGTGGATGTCCATGTTTTTGTAAGATACCAGCATAGCGCTCGACCTCACTTTTTGCATCCGACGTTGCGAGCTTCGGCAGGGACTTTATATCAATTGCATGGATTTTCGCTAAAGCATGGCCACATTGAGCCGCCAAGTTTGGACGAATGTTATCGAAAGCGCTATCACGTAAAATTTTTCTGGCAATCGTCTCTCCGCTAACGAAACCCATGACATAACCAGGAAACAACGCGTCACCCTCACTAAATACATGAATAACCCTAGGAACTTCGATGCCATAGGCATGAACAGATGATAAAATATCAGCCTCCTGACGCGACGAGAGATGACGCTCACCCATACCTTCTATTGGTTCGGCTTGAGCGACTGCGCTACCAGCAGGTGGGCGCCTTAAGATATATTTTTCATTATCTTCCGTTTCAAAAAGCCACGTTTCTTGACTAGCACCACCTGAAAGTTGTCCCGCGCTCACGAGCTCAACCTTTAGAATATTTCTCGCGAAAACTTCAAGTTGTGATGAGACGTCGACCATTAAACGTTTTCCTTTACTATCGACAATAAATGCCTTGCAATAACGTAGCTTGCACCCAATATACTTAATTAGAATGCAATTTGCAGTTTAGGAATAGATACAAAAATGAGCAATGACCAACAATCAGGTGACCCACTCAGCTCCGCCCCAGAACAGGTTAAACGCGGGTTTTTAGCTACATTACGCAATTATTTTTTAACGGGCATTATTATTAGTGCACCCATTCTCATTACTTTCTACATTGTAACGATCATTGTCAGTACGCTGGACGACCTGTTTCGTCCGTTTATTCCTATTATGTACCGGCCTGAAACTTACCTTCCGTTTCCAATCCCAGGCGTCGGCGTCGTACTTTCGCTCATTCTACTGACACTTATCGGTTGGCTGGCTGCTAATTTTCTTGGCCGTTCATTAGTCTCATTAAGCGATGATCTAATCCGTCGTATGCCCGTCATCGGCTCAGTTTATTCAGCTTTAAAGCAGATTTTCAAAGCAGCGATGCAGAGCGATTCTAAATCTTTTAGCAAAGTTGCACTCATCGAGTACCCCAGAAAGGGTGTTTACGCGATCGCATTTGTAACAAATGACGCTGATCAACGTGTTCGAGAAGGAGCGGGTGGACGGAAAATGACGGCCGTTTTTTTGCCTACAACGCCCAACCCAACATCTGGCTTCCTACTATTTGTACCGGATGAGGATTTAACGATTCTCGATATGAGCGTTGAAGAGGGCGCGCGCCTTGTTATCTCAGCTGGTTTATCTGATGATGAAGATTAATCTTTAGCCAGCATCTAAAAACCTTAACGCTTCATGGCGCTCGAATACATGTAACAAGTTTCGGAGGGCTTTTCCCCGATCCCCCGTTAAATGCTGGTCTTGACTTAAAATAAGGCGAGCATCGTCATGAACAATCGGGAGAAGATGCGCATGTGTATCTAAATTCGCAACTTTAAAGTGGGGAAGACCACTTTGACGGACGCCCAGCACTTCACCACTTCCGCGAAGCTCTAGGTCTTTTTCTGCGATTTCAAACCCATCTTGGCTTTGCCGCATAATCTCTAAACGGGCACGCGAGGTTTCTCCTAGCGGCCCACGATAGAGCAAAATACAGTTTGATTTTTTATCGCCACGTCCAACACGCCCACGTAATTGGTGGAGCTGCGCTAAGCCAAAACGCTCAGCATGCTCTATAATAATCGTTGTTGCTTCGGGTACGTCTACCCCCACTTCAATTACTGTTGTTGCAACAAGAACCGAGATTTCTCCTGAAGAAAACTTCTCCATTATTCGGTCCTTTTCTTGGGCCTTCATTTGACCATGCACAAGACCTATTTGCTCACCATACTGATTGTGTAAATCTGTATATCGCGCCTCCGCAGCGGCTAGGTCAATCAACTCAGACTCGTTCACCAGAGGGCAAACCCAATAAGCCCGTTCGCCGCGTGAAATAATTCGCGACAGACCATCTTTAAGTTCTTGGTACCGATCAATACTCATAAGCCGCGTATCGATTGATTGACGTCCTGCTGGTTTATCCGTTATCCGAGAGACGTCCATATCACCATATGCCGTGAGCGTTAATGTGCGCGGTATCGGTGTTGCCGTCATGACAAGTATATTTGTACCTAAACCGCCGCCCTTACCTTTATTCCCGAGTTGCAACCTTTGTTTAACGCCAAAACGGTGCTGCTCATCAACTATGGCTAGTCCCAAATCATGAAAATCAACGGCATCTTGGAAAACTGCATGCGTGCCAATTATAATCTGCGTCTCACCAGATGCTATACTGGCTAACATCTTTTCGCGGGACTTACCTTTATTGCGACTGGTTAGAACACAATAAACAACTCCGAGCGCGTCTAAATAGCTGCCAATTGATTGCCCATGCTGACGGGCCAATATTTCGGTTGGCGCCATGAGTGTGGCTTGTTTGCCTGCCTCGACGGCTTGTAACATTGCCATCAGTGCAACAAAAGTTTTGCCACTCCCCACATCACCTTGAACAAGACGCAACATTCGCTTGTCCTGGCTAAGGTCATCGCTTATGTCGGCCACAGATGTTTTTTGGCCTTGTGTTAGTGTAAAGGGGAGGCTGGCTAAGAACTGTTTTTGAAGCTGGCCTGTACCCTTAATAACTTGCCCAGACACAACTTGCCGGTTGCGCCGGATCAAGGTCAAGGTTATTTGGTTCGCTAATAGCTCATCATAAGCAATGCGCTGGCGCGCCTCACTTAGTGGCGACACATCTTCTTCAGCCTTTGGATGGTGTAAGGTCGCTAATGCTTGATGCCAAGACGGCCAGTTCTGTTTTATTAACCAATCAGCGTCTTGCCACTCCGGGAGCGATGGCATATTGGCAATCGCCCCCAAACTTGCCTTTCGCATAACTGAACCCGGCAAACCGGTCGTCAAAGGGTAAACAGGCTCCAGCATTGGCACCCCATCGGCCTTATCTAGCGCGACGATATGATCTGGATGAACCATTTGCAGTCTGTCTTTAAACCGCTCTAAACGCCCCGAAATGAGGCGCTGAGATCCTTCGGGAGACGATTTTGATAACCAGTCGCCCCGAGCTCTGAAGAAAATGAGCTGAAGTTCACGCGTCTCATCATAACAAGTTATTTTATAAGGGCCGTTTCGATGCCTCGGTGGCTCATGCTTACCAATGGTAACCACTGTTGTAACAATACGACCATCGACAGCTTCAGCCAAACAGGGGCGATAACGCCTATCAATAAGCTGGTAGGGGAGGTGAAAAAGCGCATCAACAACACGACGCCCAATAAACCCTTCAAATACAATACCATAACGTGGCCCAATACCTTTGAGCATCGTTATATCAGAAAATAAACTGTCTAAAATAGCTGGGCGCATAATCCCTCATAACATGAATCGCTGCGCCTGCGTCATATTGATGGCTGACAATTTGCCCAATGTCGCCTATATCACAGGTACTAATAGATATTAAGTGAGAGCTAGTATGAAAGTCGAAGAATTATCGCCACGTCGAAAAAAGCTCTATTTCCGCTCATGCCATCGAGGTATCAAGGAAATGGATATCGTCTTCAGCCAGTTCGCGGAGGCCGTTCTCGGCGACATTAGCGAAGCCGAGCTTGATGATTACGAGCGTATTTTAGAGCTTCCGGATACCGATTTATTTGCTTGGGCGACAGGCAGGCAGATACTCCCTGATGACATGCGCTCGCCATTATTAGATAAAATGATGGCTCTAGAATTCATTAAGAATTAATTTGTTGTCGCTCAACGTAGTTAAGCAAAGAAACGCTCAGCCGTGGTAGATGCGCTCCTCGAACAGTTTATTATGCCTGCCGGCAAGACGACCATTGGCAATGTTCCACGCGGATATGATGCTTGGTTGATTGCACGCCTCACGCGTGAACGTAGTGAACGGAGTTTGGTTATCGTTCGCGATGCCCGCCGACTTGCTGAAATGAAGCGTGCACTTGCTTTCTTTGGTCCTGACATACCATGCCTTGACTTTCCAGCATGGGATTGTTTGCCCTATGATCGCCTGTCGCCGCAAACTAGCATTATGTCAAATCGTATGGCCACCTTAGCCGCACTGCCACAGCTCGATGGTAAACCCCACGTAATTTTAACCACTGTGGCCGCCGTCACGCAGCGCGTTCCAAACCGCAACATGATCTCAAAACAATCATTCACGGCTAAGCCGGGGCAGTTGGTCGATATTAATCAATTGGTTCACTATCTTGTCGAATCTGGTTTCAGCCGCACCTCTACCGTTCGCGAGCCGGGCGAATTTGCGCAACGCGGTGGCATTATTGATATTTTCCCGCCAGGCCGAGCCGCTCCACTCAGGTTAGATTTTTTTGGCGATACATTAGAAACCATTCGTTTATTTGATGCCGAAACACAGAAAACAGTGGGAACAGAAACCCAGTTCGAACTTGTCGCCGCTGGCGAAGTACACCTAGATAGCGCCAGCATAAAACGCTTTAGGCAGGGCTATATCCGTGCATTTGGCGGCGGCGCAATTTCTGATGCAGTCTATGAAAATATAAGTAACGGCGCGCGTCATCAAGGTATGGAACACTGGCTGCCGTTATTCCATGATGGTTTAGATACATTATTCGATCACATCAAAGAAACGGCGCTTATTTTCGCCGACCCTCAAACTGAGGAAGCCATCGACGAGCGCTGGGAACAAATTGAAGATTACTATCAAGCAAGGCTCGACGCTTTAAACAACGGAAACTTTGTATCTGCACCGATTAGACCTCTAGCCAGCAAAGATCTTTACTTAGACCGAGCAGATTATGAAGCAATGTGTTCGGGCTTTAAGCTGCGCGTCTTATCGCCATTTTCACAAAGCGACGAGCGCCTCAACATGCAAGCGCATCTTGGCTATAATTTTACAGCAGAACGCGCCCAAGAAGGTGTTAATGTGTTCGATGCGCTCACGGCGCATATTAAAGCAGCCAAGCGTCCTGTTATTATCGACTGTGCGAGTGAAGGGGCTTCCAGCCGAATGGCCGGCCTATTAAAAGACCATGGCGTGACGAAACAAAGACAAGTCGATACCTATAACGACTTAGCCACGCTCTCGCCAAATGATGTCGGCTTTTCCATTATGGCCCTCGAACAAGGTTTTGAGACCGAAAAATATGTCTTTATTGCGGAGCCTGATATTCTCGGTGATCGCATGGTTCGCGCGACAAAACGTAAAAAAGCTGAGAATTTTCTAACAGAAGCATCCAGCTTAAATCATGGCGATATTATCGTGCATGTTGATCACGGCGTAGCACGGTTTGAGGGCCTTGAAACAGTAGATGTTACAGGCGCACCCCACGAGTGTTTGCGCCTCATTTATCATGATAATGCGCGGTTGTTTCTGCCGGTCGAAAATATTGATTTATTAAGCCGTTTTGGAGGAGACGACGCCACAGTCACCTTGGACCGCCTCGGCGGACATGCGTGGCAAAGCCGAAAGGCAAAACTTAAGGAACGCCTCAACCTCATCGCCGGCACGCTCATTCGCATTGCCGCTGAACGCGTTTTACATGACGCTCCAAAATACGAGCCAATGCATGGACTTTATGATGAATTTTGTGCGCGTTTTCCGTTTGACGAAACAGAAGACCAGCTCGACTCGATTGAAGCTGTCTTGGATGACTTATCACGTGGGCGCCCGATGGACCGCCTTATTTGCGGGGACGTTGGCTTTGGCAAAACCGAAGTTGCTTTAAGAGCCGCACAAGTGGTTGCGATGGGGGGCGGCCAAGTTGCTATTATTGCCCCGACAACTTTGTTGGCACGTCAGCATGCAAAGAATTTTAGAGCGCGCTTTGCCAATTTACCCATAAATATTGGCGTATTATCGCGCTTAATCGATGCAAAGACAGCCGCAGAGACCAAAGAGGGACTGAGCAATGGGCAAGTCGACATTGTCATTGGAACACATGCACTATTAAGCAAAGCGATTGAGTTTAAACGTCTTGGCCTTGTTATTGTCGATGAAGAACAGCATTTCGGGGTTGCTCATAAAGAGCGTTTAAAAGACCTCCGCTCGAATGTCCATGTTTTAACTTTAACCGCCACACCTATTCCGCGCACCTTGCAAATGGCCCTCTCAGGTGTACGTGATTTATCGTTGATTGCAACACCGCCAGTCGACAGGTTGGCCATAAGAACTTACGTAACGCCACATGACGGCGTTATTCTGCGCGAAGCGCTATTACGTGAAAAATATCGCGCCGGCCAGAGTTTCTATATTGTGCCACGCATTGCCGATTTAGCCGAGATACAAGAATTTCTGACAACATATGTACCTGAGGTGAAATTTATTACCGCGCATGGTCAGCTTTCTAGCGCAGATCTTGAAGATCGCATGACGGCATTTTATGAAGGTAAATATGATGTGCTTCTGTCAACAAGCATCATCGAGTCGGGGCTTGATATACCCACGGCAAATACCATGATCATCCACCGTGCCGATATGTTTGGCCTCGCGCAACTATACCAAATGCGCGGACGCGTCGGGCGCTCCAAACAACGCGCCTATGCCTATATGACATATAGCGACACGAAACCACTCACAGCCGCTGCTGAAAAGCGCCTTCAAGTACTTCAATCGCTTGATAGTTTGGGCGCGGGTTTTTCATTGGCAAGCCATGACCTAGATATGCGCGGCGCAGGTAATTTGGTTGGCGATGAGCAGTCTGGTCATATTCGCGAAGTAGGTTATGAGCTTTACCAATCAATGCTCGAGGAAGCCATTGCCGACAGACAAGGTATATCGACGCAAGAGACCTGGTCGCCACAAATCAATCTTGGACTATCCGTAATGATGAATGAAGATTACATCCAAGACCTAGAGTTGCGCATGGGCTTATATCGGCGGCTTTCATTGCTCGATAGCGACGAACAGGTTGAAGGGTTTGCCGCTGAGATGATCGACCGCTTTGGCCCCTTGCCCCCTGAAGTGCAAAACCTTTTCAGCGTGGTGAAGCTAAAAATCGCTTGCTATAAGGCTAGTATCGAGAAAATAGATGCCGGCCCCAAAGGCGCCAGTATTACCTTTCGCAAAAACACATTCAGCAATCCCCAAGGGCTGGTTCTATTTATCAATGAATATCGTGACCGCGTTAAATTACGGCCTGATCACACACTATTCGTCGCTGGGGATTATGAAACACCCGAGATTAGATTGCAGGGTGTTAATAAAATTATTGGTAAACTCTTAAAAATTGCTTCCCAATCTGACTAGAGCTTAGCCTGTAAGGCCAGTTGCCGCGGGATTTTCTAGCTTTTCGACCGCTTTTGCGAAAATCATATTTAGATAATCAGCATCCTGAGCACCCATGAGCAGAAATTGTCCGCCCATCAAAATTGCAGGAACGCCTGTCACCCCCGCGTCACGTGCTTGTGCATCTTGATCCGAAATAATTCCACGGTCTTCGGCTCCTGCCAGCACTGCTGCTAGATCAATCGGATTAAAACCGTGCTTAATTCCAATATCGATCAAAACCTCATCACTGCCAATATCCAAACCCTTTTCAAAATAGGCACTAAATAAGTCTTCTGCGACGCTATGCTGCTTTCCTAATGCACCAGCCCAGCGCATAAGGCGATGCGCATTCGTAGTATTCGGTGTTCTGGTAATTTTTTCAAAATGGAAGTCTATCCCAGTACCCTCAGCCGCACTCTTTATTTTTTCAGTCACACTGCGAATGCCCGAGGAACCGAACTTTTGTCTCATATATTCGTCTCGATCAACTCCGGTTTCGGGCAGGCTTGGGTCTAAACGGTAGGGACGCCATACGAGATTAATCTCAAAATCCATTTCGCGACTGAGCGCTTTATCGAGTTTTCGTTTTCCAATAAAGCACCAAGGACAAACAAAATCTGAAATAATGTCCAATTGCAAGCGTTTTACAGTTTCACTCATAGCGTAGCTCCTTAGGTGACAAATCAATCCCAATCGTGCCATATTCAAGCTCAATCACCAATATCAAAGGAAGGTTTATGAAAAACCCCACTGAAACGTTCAACCTAAAAGGGCAGTCAGCGCTTGTGACTGGCGCAAGCTCTGGTTTAGGTGTGCAGTTCGCAAAGACACTTGGACGCGCTGGCGCCCGCGTTGTTATTGCAGCACGCCGCGCTGATAAGCTAAGTGCACTATCCAAAAGCCTGCAAGAAGAAGGCATAGACAGTTTTGCGATCACGCTTGACGTCAATGACACGCAGGCCATCTCCGACGCCTTTGACATGTGTGAAGAGGCCGGTTTCCCAATCGATATCTTGGTCAATAATGCCGGTATGAATATTCCGGAAAAGGCACTTGATATAACTCCGGAACAATATGATTTAATCTTGAATACGAATGCACGGGCGCCTTTCTTCTTGGCTACAGAAGCGGCACGTCGAATGATTGCCCGCAAGGAACACGGACGTATCATAAATATTGCCTCAGTAGGGGCGTTTAATGTACTTCCAGGTCTAACGCCATATTGCATGTCAAAGTCGGCGATCGCTATGATGACGCGCGGCTTAGCGCGAGAGCTTGCACGGTACATGATTAATGTTAATGCAATATGCCCTGGCTACATTGAAACAGAAATTAATGACTATTGGTGGAAGACCGAAGGCGGCCAAAAACAGATTAATTCTTGGCCGCGCCGCCGTTTAGGCCAAGCTGATGACCTTGATGGCGCTTTGTTATTACTCGCAAGCGATGCCGGAAAAGGGATGACGGGCACCACAATAAACGTCGATGATGGGCAATATTCATAATGACAATGTTAGTAGATAGCCATTGCCACTTAGACTATGCAGACTTTGAGGCTGACCGCGATGCTCTTATATCGCGCGCCCACGCGTCTGGCGTTGGCATGATGGTCACGATATCCACTAAATTTTCAGAAGCAGATAAAATCATCGCTATCGCTAGTCAACACGCTAACATCGTCTGCTCAGTGGGAACTCATCCTCATGAAGCCGGACGCGAAACTCAGGTTGCAGCAGAACATATTGCCAAGAAAGCGATCCATCCCAAGGTTGTCGGGATCGGGGAAACAGGGCTAGATTACTTTTACGATCATAGTGTAATAGAAAAGCAAAAACAAAGTTTTATAGCGCATATTGAAGCATCTAGATTAACACAATTACCGCTTATTGTGCATGCCCGCGACGCCGATATCGATACAGCTCAAATCTTAGAAGATCAGATGAAGCAGGGGACTTTTCCTGGACTTATTCATTGCTTCACTGCGGGGCCAGATTTAGCGAAAAGGGCGCTCGACATGGGGTTCTACATTTCCATTAGCGGTATTGCGACATTCAAAAATGCCCAAAACTTGCGCGATGTCATCAAGACCGTGCCGCTGGACCGCCTTTTAGTCGAAACTGACGCGCCTTATCTTGCGCCAATGCCTCACCGGGGAAAGCGCAACGAGCCGAGCTTTGTTAAGCATACAGCAGCGTGTTTGGCAGAGCTGCTTGACGTGTCTGAAGAGGCTTTCGCTGAACAGACAACGGAAAATTTTTTTCGCTTATTCACTAAAGCAAAACTCTCCGTTTAACCGGCTATTTTGAGATCGTCGGGACGCAGACCAGATAGAATTCTATCGATGAGTGGCTGTCTGAGCTTACGTTTTGTGCCAGCATAAGCTTTCGCGTCTAGTGATTGAAGGTGCAATACGGTTTGGGATAGCGCTTCCTCAAAGGCATCGGGCGCGGCAACGGCATCAAGATAGCCAATTTGGGTGGCTTCTTGTGGGCTATATAAATGAGCGCACAATACAGCCATAGGCATATTGTGTTGCCCTAAACGATCAATTGCCAGATCAATGCCAAAATCAGGCATGACCATCCCGATGGCGGTTTCATTTAAGCCATATTTAAAATCACCATCGATCCCTAATCGCGTATCTCCTGCAAGCATCATAAGGGCTCCAGCAGCCATAGCATGCCCCGTTGAAGCAATGATGATCGGCTTAGGACATGCAAGCATTTGGCATAGAAGCCGCGCGCCCGTATCGACAAGCTCGACGACGCGGTCTGGTTCATTTTTCATGACTTTTAAATCAAAGCCCGCACATGTCATATTCGCACGCCCGCGAAGGGTAATTGTTTTGGCGCTCTTTTCGGCTTCAATGATAGCCTCGGATAAAGCTGCCATCATGCCAAAGCCCCAAGCATTCGCCTTGCCATCATCAAGCGTGATAACGGCATTTTCTTTCTCAACCTCAAACTGAATATAAACAGACATACCTGCGCCTCTCTTGAACCATAAATACTTACCCAACAGTAACGGCCAGAGGCAAAAGCGCAAGACCCTTAAAACAATGCCCACAGTTCATAATTGGATGCGACCTAAGGTCTTATACAAAAGACAACTCTATGCTATTACAAGATATTAGTTGATGTCAGATTTAATGCAAAAAGAGGTCTAGCAATGAGATACCGAGCACCCGTCGAAGAAATACGTTTCGCATTAATGCACGAAGCGGGGTTTGGCCGCCTCATTGAAAGTGGCGCGTATCCTGATCTGTCCGAAGATCTTTTGGACGCTATCCTTGAGGAAGCCGCGAAGCTGGCGAATAACGTCATTGCACCTGTCAGTTGGGACGGCGACCAGACCGGCGCCACGCTTACACAAAGCGGTGTGCAAGTGCCAGAGAGTTTTAAATCAGCATATAAGCAATATGTAGAAGGTGGTTGGCCAACACTTGCTGCCCCGGAGAGCCATGGCGGGCAGGGTCTGCCCCTGGCCTTATCGAATGCAGTGACAGAAATGATGAACTCCAATATTGGCCTGCAATTGTGCGCGATGCTATCAAATGGCGGTGTGGAAGCTTTATCCGCACATGCATCCGATGCGCAAAAGGACAAATATTTGACTAAGCTCGTCTCTGGTGAATGGACCGCGACAATGAACTTAACGGAACCTCAGGCGGGTTCTGATGTTGGCGCCGTCAAGACCAAGGCACTCCCACAACAGGACGGGTCTTATAAAATTACGGGAACAAAAATCTATATCACGTATGGCGATCATGACATGGCGGATAACATTATTCACCTTGTTTTGGCTCGCACCCCAGATGCGCCAGAAGGCACAAAGGGTATTTCTTTATTCATCGTCCCTAAATTCTTTGTCAATGAAGATGGCAGTCTTGGAGATCGGAACGACGTGAAGTGTATCGGCCTTGAAGAAAAACTCGGCATTCATGCCAGCCCAACATGTGTCATGGCATTTGGCGA
>ENA-OUOG01001345-OUOG01001345.1-marine-metagenome-genome-assembly--contig:-NODE-1345-length-28944-cov-9.785534_pt1 | contig 28944 bp, 24 predicted proteins | sample MGYA00248635_ERZ508505 | MGnify/ENA primary metagenome ERZ508505 (study PRJEB26176, sample SAMN06267871) | marine metagenome | isolation source: Saanich Inlet, British Columbia, Canada | place: Pacific...
GGTTTTGGCAAATTGGCGAGTGTGAAAGTCGCGCCAGAGGATACGGCGCAGCTTCAGCGGAACTTGATCTTGAGCCATTGTTGCGGCGTGGGCGAAGCAATGCCTGAGGCCCATGTGCGCTTGATGATGACGCTCAAGCTTTTATCTTTTGGACGCGGCGCTTCTGGCGTGCGGTGGGCGCTTGTCGCACTGTTGGAAGGGATGCTGCGCGAGGGTGTGACACCTGAAGTCCCTGCGCAAGGCTCGGTGGGCGCATCGGGCGACCTTGCGCCTTTGGCGCATATGACCGCAGCGATGATGGGCGAGGGCAAGGCGCGCTATCAGGGCGTTTTGATGGGCGCGGCTGAGGCCTTGGCCAAAGCAGGACTCGAGCCTGTGGAGCTTGGTCCCAAAGAGGGCCTAGCCTGTATCAACGGGACGCAATTTTCCACGGCCTATGCGCTTGCAGGCCTCTTTGAGGGCTGGCGTGCCGCGCAGAGCGCTCTTGTGATTTCGGCGCTTTCGACAGATGCAATCATGGGGTCGACTGCGCCATTGCAGCCAGAGATTCATACGCTGCGCGGCCATGCGGGGCAGATCGAGGCGGCGGCTGCTATGCGAGCGCTTTTGGACGGCTCAGAAATCCGCGAGAGCCACCGAGAGGGCGACACACGCGTGCAAGATCCGTATTGTATCCGCTGTCAGCCGCAGGTGACGGGGGCGGCGATGGATGTGATGCGCCAAGCGGCGAGCACGCTGATTGTTGAGGCCAATGCGGCAACAGACAATCCTTTGGTGCTGACGGAGGCAGGGCTTATTGTGTCGGGGGGCAACTTCCATGCCGAGCCTGTGGGCTTTGCTGCAGATATGATTGCACTCGCGCTTTCCGAAATTGGCGCGATTGCGCAGCGTCGTGTGGCTTTGATGGTTGATCCGACTTCGAGCTTTGATTTGCCGCCGTTCCTGACGCCCAATCCCGGGCTGAACTCTGGCCTGATGATTGCCGAGGTGACGACGGCGGCTTTGATGAGTGAAAACAAGCACCTCGCGAACCCGACTGTCACTGACAGCACGCCAACCTCTGCCAACCAAGAGGATCATGTCAGCATGGCAGCTCATGGTGCGCGGCGCTTGATGCAGATGGTGCGCAATCTTGAGCATATCTTGGGGGTTGAGCTTTTGTGTGCAGCGCAGGGTGTCGAGTTTCGTGCGCCTCTGGAGACGAGCGGTCCTTTGGCGGCTGTGATCAAGCGTTTGCGCCGTGACATCGCGAGCCTCACGGACGACAGGTATATGGCCGACGATTTGGCGCAGGCAGCGGCCCTTGTGGGCACGGGCGCTATAACGCGCGCGGCGGCAACAGAGCTGCCAACGCTGGGCTAGATCACGGCTTTTTCGAGGATTGGCGCGTTCGCGGCGATGCGCTCGTAATGGAAGGCGCTGAGATCAAGGCTGCGGTAGCTTCCATAGGTCAACCATTCTGCTGTGCCCCGACCCATGGCTGGGGATTGTTGCAATCCGTGACCTGAAAAACCGTTGAGAAACAAAAAGTTGCTTATGTCAGGGTGGGGGCCAGTGATGGCGTTTTGGTCCAGCGTGTTATAGGCGTAATGGCCTGCCCATTCGGAAACAACCTTTATGGCCTCGAACTGGGGAATGCGTGTCGCGATCATTGGCCAAACATGGTTTTCCCAAAGACTGTGATCCATCGCGAAATCATCAAATGCGACAGCGGGGTCTTCTTCTGTATGGGCGCCTGCCATATAGGTTCCGCCGCCGACTTCGCGCACATGCACCCCTGAGGGGTCAATCGTGAGCGGCAAGGGCTGCTCCAGAGGGTGTTCGGCGCGAAAGACCCATGTGAAGCGCTTGCGCGGCTCAACAGGCAGGCTGAGCCCAGCCATAGCGGCGGTGCGCGCGGCGCGGGGGCCTGTGGCGTTGACGAGCTGGCCACAAGAGACGGTCTGACCGGTGCTCAGAGTGACACTTTCTATGCGGTTACCTCTGGTGTTCTTGTTGAGGGCGGTAACCTCTGCTGCGATGTATTCTACTCCTGCCTCGCGGCTAATGCGCCGCTGCCAATCAAAGACGGCTTGGCCATCAAAGAAGCCCTCATCAACTGTGTTGATCGAGCCGAGAAGGATATTGTCGAGTGCATAAAAGGGATAGGCGGCTGCGATTTGTTCACGGCTCATAAGTTGCGTGGCCGCTCCTGCCGCTTGCTGGACCGCATGGTTGGTGCGCAGGGTGGTGGCCATTTCTTCAGTGTCTGCGAGATACATGTAGCCGAAGTTCTGGATGTCGAGCTTGGGAATGCGACTGTCGCTGAGGTATCTGCCGAGATTTTTCACATAGTCGGCAGCAAACTGCGAGATGCGCACGTTCAGCCCTGTCGAAAACTGCTGCCGCATACAGGAGTTTGTGTGGGAGGTTGAGGCGAACTCATAAGTAGGGTCGCGCTCAATCACCAGAACTTTGCCTTGAAAGTCCTTGTTTTGGCTCAAAAAGCAGGCCGTGGAGGCGCCCATGATGCCGCCGCCGATGATGATCACATCGTAGTTCGTGCTTTTTGGGGTATCTGTGCTCATGGGCATGTCTCTTGCGGTGTGGTTGTTTGCTCTGGCGCGCAGTTTTCGCAGATTTGACTGTGCGCGCAAGCTCTGTAAACACGAGAAACATTGCAAAGAACGTGCAAGGCCCTGGCATCTGAGATATGAGGCGCTCAAGTTGAAATGAAGAAGAGCCTTTGCCAGCTTTGGCAAAAGGAAAAATCACCTTATGAGCAAAGACAACACTCTTGTGACCCGAGCCGCGCGACTCTCCGTTGCGCCTATGATGGATTGGACGGACAGGCATTGTCGTTTTCTGCATCGGCTCCTCTCGCGGGAGACGTTGCTTTATACCGAGATGGTGACTTCGCCTGCTTTGGTGCGGGGGCGGGCGTTTCATTTGCTGGCGCATAGCCCTGAGGAGCACCCTGTGGCTTTGCAGTTGGGCGGCTCTGACCCTGTAGAGCTTGCAGAAGCCGCGCGGATCGGAGCGGAGGCGGGATATGACGAGATCAACCTTAATGTTGGTTGCCCGTCTGATCGGGTCCAGTCAGGGACCTTTGGCGCGGTGTTGATGCGCCAGCCCGATCTTGTGGCCGAGTGCTGTGCTGCGATGCAGGCGGTGGTAGATGTGCCTGTCACCGTGAAATGCCGTATTGGCGTGGATGATCAGGAGCCGCGAGAGGTTTTGCCCAGCTTCCTTGAGACGGTGTCTGGCGCAGGGGTGACGCGCTTTAGTATCCACGCGCGTAAGGCCTGGTTGAAGGGTCTTTCGCCCAAAGAAAATCGCGATATTCCGCCACTTGATTATCCGCTTGTCTATGAAATGAAACAGAATTTTCCGCATTTGCATCTCTCTTTGAACGGCGGTGTTGGTTCGCTCAAAGAGGCCCTGGGCCATCTGGAAATGGGACTGGACGGGGTTATGATCGGACGGGCGGCCTATCATCAGCCTTGGGATATTCTGGGCGCGGCGGACCGTCTTGTGTTTGGCGTTGAGGCTCCATGTTCGGACCCTCTGGATAGCGTTGAAGCCATGTTGCCTTATGTTGAGGAGCATTTGAGCGAAGGGGGCAAGCTTGGCCAGATCAGCAAGCATATGCTTGGTCTCTTTGCGGGACAGCCTGGGGCGCGGCTTTGGAGGCGGGTGCTCTCGGAAGGGGCACATAAAGAGGGTGCGGGGGTGGCTTTGATCAAAGAAGCGCTGGACGTTGTGCGCGGCGCGCGCGAGGGTGCGCTTGAGGCGCAAAAATAAAGGACGGAATGATGCCAGAAACAGGTTTGCTACTTCAGATGCTGGTCATGCTGTTGGCCATTGGGGCCTTTGCTGGAGTGCTTGCGGGGCTTTTGGGTGTGGGTGGTGGTATTATCCTTGTACCGGCGTTTTTCTATGCATTTCAGGTGCTTGGGTATGATGGGCCGCAGCTAATGCAGGTCTGCTTGGCAACATCTCTTGCGACGATTGTCGTCACCTCGGTGCGCTCGGTTCTGAGCCACAATAAGAAGGGCGCTGTGGATTGGGATATCTTGCGTTCTTGGGCCATCGGGATTGGTATCGGCGCGGTCTTCGGGATGCTGGTTGCCTCTTCATTGCGCTCGGTGACATTGCAGGCGATTTTCGGCTGCCTAGGTGTTGTGATCGGACTTTATATGGGCTTTGGGCGCAGCGAGTGGCGTCTCGGGCAGGAGATGCCGAAGGGGGTGAAACGTGCGATGCTTTCGCCAACGGTCGGGTTTCTCTCGGTGTTGATGGGCATTGGCGGGGGCAGTTTCGGGGTTCCGTTGATGAGCTTGTTCAATGTGCCTATTCACCGCGCTGTCGCGACGGCAGCGGGCTTTGGCGTGATTATCGCTGTGCCTGCGGTCATTGGCTTTCTCTTTGTCAGTATTGATGGCGCGCCGCCTTATACAGTGGGTGCTGTGAACCTTGTTGCTTTTGCGGTGATCGTGTCGATGACAATGATAACCGCGCCTTACGGGGTGAAGCTTGCACATGCGATGGACCCCAAGCCGCTCAAACGAGTGTTTGCAGTCTTTTTAACCTTGGTTGCCTTGAATATGCTGCGTAAGGCACTGGGATATTGAGAGAATACCTTGAAAGAGGCTGGTTGAAATTCCCACATGATGACCGACTTCTGAACTGGGTCGCATCTGTGTCCGCGCCTGCTTGGACCGCTGTTGATGCCCCTGAAAATGCTCATTGGCATCAATGCGAGGGCACTTGGTTTGTCGGGGTAGACGCTTTGCCCAGCGATGGCATGGGCGCCGTTGAGCCCGGCATGGCGCTTGGCGGAACGGCCTATGAGTTTGCGACACATCTGTTTGGCTCCTTGGCGCTGCATCCTGCGCAGCTTTCGGTGATCTATCCTGGCTACCCTAAGCCCCGAGTGGGAGAGAGCGAAGCGGCGGGTCGATATCGGGTCAAACGCGATGCGGCGCATTTGGATGGGTTGAAAATGGAGCTGCCTGAGCGACAGAGGCGGATGGGGGAGTATCATGCTTGGGTGCTTGGCGTTCCGTTAAGCGAGAGTGCGGCGAGCCCTTTGGTTGTCTGGGAGGGGAGCCACCTCAAGCTTGCGGCGATGTTGAGGGCGGCCTTTGAGGGCGTGCCTGAGGCCGAGTGGCATAGAGTTGATCTCACTGCGGCCTACACAGCGGTCCGCTCGGAGATTTTTGAGACATGTCAGAGGGTTGAGGTGCGTGCATCCGTCGGTGAGGCCTATCTTGTGCACCGTTTTGCTCTGCATGGTGTTGCGCCTTGGAGCGGGGTTGAGACTGCGCCGCGCATGATTGCCTATTTCCGCCCAGAGCTGACCGATCGGCGGCGCTGGCTGGAAGCGGATTAAGCCGAGCCTAAGGCTGCGTCCCATATGGTTAAGGCGCTCAAAACACGCTGATTCTAGGGGGGTGATATGCGTGCACAACGCGTGCACACCCCGTGCACCGCCCTAAGCGGTAAACGTTAAGCGAAATTAACTTAATGCGGCGCGCGGTGCGGCTGCAAATTTCGGATATCGAAGGCTGTAAGAGTGGATGAGCGGGCTGCGACGCCTGCGCGGCCGTACTCTTGTGTTCAGCGGTTGAGGCGGGCTGCGCGTCCACCGCGGCGGCCTGTGGGGGCCGCTTCGCGGGCTGGAAGTTCGGCCATGATGGCGCGGCGCTCTTCGGGAGACATGCGCGACCAGCGTCCAATCTCGTCAATCGAGCGAGCGCAGCCTGTACAAAGCCGCGTTTCGGGGTGCACCACACAGATCTGGATGCAGGGGCTGTCGATCTCGGCGCGTTGCCAAACTCTGGAGTTTTCGCTCATATCACTCTGCCTTCATATGCCCGAGACGGTCGAGCAGCCCTTGAAGGATATAGGAGGCGGCGACATGGTCGATCACCTCTGCGCGACGTTTTCGGGTCGTATCCGCCTCAAGCAGGGCTTTTTCTGCGGCAACCGTGGAGAGACGCTCATCCCAATAGGTGATCGGAAGGTCCGTCATGCGCGTGAGAGAGCGGGCAAAAGCGCGGGTCGATTGACAGCGCGCGCCTTCGGTTCCGTCCATGTTGCGCGGCAGGCCGAGCACGAGCCCAGCGATGTTGCGCTCCGTGGCGACGGCGAGCATGGCTGTGGCGTCGGGGGTGAACTTTTTGCGGCGGATGGTTTCCAGCGGGCTTGCAGAGCTTCGAAAGGTATCAGACACGGCGAGGCCGATGGTCTTGTCGCCAAGATCAAGGCCCATGAGCGCGCCGTAAGCGGGCAGGGCAGCAACAAACTCTTCGGGGGTTTCGCAGATCACTGGTCGACCCCTGCGCGCGCCGCACCGCGACGGACCGTTTCAAGGGCGTCAGGTGTGTCAGCAAAGCGTTGTTGGGCCTCAAGCCAGATCGCGCGGGCACGGCTTTCATCGCCCAAAGAGCCATAGGCGCTGATCAGGCGCGCCCATTCTTCGGGTGTTCCGCCTTCTGTGGCGAGGCGGTCATTCAGGCGCTGGACCATGCTTTGAACCATTTCCTGGCGCTCTTCCGGTGTCATTTCGCCTGCGTTCTCAATATCTTGAACCGATGGTCCAGGCATGTCTGTTGCCATTTCGCTCGGTGCGGGCTGGGTGTATTCGACGCCTGCGAGCCAAGCGATATCATCAATGCTTTGGCGGATCGGGGCGATCCATGGAGCCTCTTCGGGGCCTTCGTTGAGCAGCTGTGACCAGAGGCCAAAGGCGCGGTCGGGGCGGTCGTTTTGGAGCCACATCTGACCAAGGAAATAGCGCGCGACGGGGTCTGTACGGTCAGAGCGCAGGGCGCGGCGCAAAGCGGCCTCGGCTTCAGGAGAGACGTAGCCATCCGCTTCTGTGATATACATCTGCGCCATGGTCACGAAGTCACTTGCGCCCACTGCCTCGCCTTTGAGGCGGATAACAGCACTTTGAGCGGCACGCGCAGCGGCGTAGTTGCCGAGGCGGGCTTCACTCTGGGCAAGGAACTGCTGGCCTTGAAGCTCGTCCGGACGGCTCGCCACGGCTTCGCGCAGGCGCTCTACCAGTTCAAGATAGCCTGCCTCTTGCTGCGGGGCGTTGCGCACTGGCAGGCGGGCAAGAAAGGCCTCGTGGCTGCTGCGGCTGCTGTAGAGCTCTTGGGAGGCTTGCAGGCGTGCCTTGTGAGGCAGATCGCCAAGGCCAGGCGTGCCAAGCTGCGTGTAGATGGCAACGCCACCCCCTGTGAGGAGGAGGGCAATGATAGCGGCGATGGCGATGGTTAGGCTGCGCGGCTGTTGGCTTGAGACATCGGCGATGGCCAGCTGAGCGTCGGCGGCCAGAACACGGCGGCCCACTTCCGTACGGATGCGCTCGGCATCGGCCTCATTGATCACGCCGCGGGCAAGATCACGTTCCACTTCTTTGAGCTGGTCGCGGTAAATGCGCAGGTCATAGGCGGCGGGGTGCTCGGCTTCGGCGCGGCGGGTGAGCAGCGCGAGGGCGAAGAGAGCGGCGATGAGCAGGGCCAGAGCGGCTGAGATGATCCAGAATAACATGAGCGGTATTTAGGGCGGCGGGGGGCGACTGGGAAGGGGAAATCGGATGCGCGCGCGATGATGTCGCAATTGTGAGGGATTGTGGCGCAATGCTGGGTGGATGCGGAGCGCTTTTGGGGCAGAGAGGATGTAAGCATCTAACACGATTGGATTCGAGCCATGAGACGGTATTCTGCATTTGCTGTGGCACGCGAGGCTGCGCGCTTTCATACAGGTTGGGAGCGCGCGTGGCGTTCACCACAGCCCAAGAAAAAGTACGATGTGATCATCGTGGGCGCGGGCGGCCATGGGCTGGCCACGGCCTTCTATCTTGGCAAGAACTTCGGGATCACCAATGTGGCGATCATCGAGAAGGGTTGGCTGGGCGGCGGCAACACAGGCCGCAACACCACGATCATTCGTTCCAATTATCTGCAGGACCCATCAGCGGCGCTTTATGAAAAGGCGCGTTCGCTGTATGAAACGATGTCTCAGGATCTGAACTACAACGTCATGTTCTCGCCGCGTGGTGTGATCATGCTGGCGCAGACCGAGCATGAGGTGCGCGGCTATAAGCGCACGGCGCATGCCAATATGTTGCAGGGCGTTGAGACGCGCTTCATCGGGCCGGAAGAAGTGAAAAAGCTTGTGCCGATCATTTCGCTTGAGGGGCCACGCTATCCTGTCCTTGGTGGCTTGTATCAGGCGCGCGGCGGCACAGGGCGGCACGATGCTGTGGCTTGGGGCTATGCGCGGGCCTGCTCGGATATGGGCATGGATATCATCCAGCAGTGCGAAGTGACGGGTGTGCGCTCATCGGGCGGCAAAGTCACGGGTGTGGACACCACGAAGGGTGCGATTGATTGCGACAAGCTTGGCCTTGTTGTGGCGGGGAACTCGGGCGCGCTGGCGAATATGGCGGGCTTCAGGCTTCCGATGGAATCGGTTGCGCTTCAGGCGCTTGTATCCGAGCCGATCAAGCCATGTATGGATGTGGTTGTTATGGCCAACACGGTGCACGGCTATATGAGCCAGTCCGACAAGGGCGAGATGGTCATCGGCGGCGGCACGGATGGCTTCAACAACTACACGCAGCGCGGCTCGTTCCACCACATCGAGGAGACGGTGCGCGCGCTTGTGGAGACCTTCCCGATGGTGAGCCGCCTCAAGATGCTGCGCCAGTGGGGCGGGATTGTGGACGTCACTGGCGACCGCTCACCCGTGATTGGCAAGACGCCGCTGGGCAACTGTTTTATCAACGCAGGCTGGGGCACGGGGGGCTTTAAGGCCATTCCGGGCGGTGGCTGGGCCACGGCGGAGCTGATCGCCAAGGGCGAACCCGGACCGCTCTCGGCGGAGTTTGGTATGGAGCGCTTTATTGAAGGCCGCTTTATTGATGAATCTGTTGCCGCTGGCGTGGCACATTAAGGAGGATATGAGATGCTTATCCTTGAATGCCCCTATTGCGGGGTCAAAGGCGAAGAGACGGAATTTCACGCAGGGGGCGAGGCGCATTTGAAGCGGTTCGGGCCTGGCTCGTCGGATGAGGACTTCGAGACGTATTTGTTTATGCGCGAGAACCCCAAGGGGGTGCATCTTGAGCGCTGGCGCCATGCGAACGGCTGCGGAAAGTGGTTTCACGCTGCGCGCTGCACGATGACGCTCGAAGTGTTCGGGACCTATAGCGCCCAGACACTGGAGCCGCCCAAAGAGATTAAAGACATCCTGACGGCCAAGCGCCCGGGATGGAGCTGGAGGAACTTCAAATGAGCACACGTCTCACGCACGGCGGACGCCGTATTGACCGCTCAAAGCCTGTTACTTTTTCCTTCAATGGCAAGAGCCTGAAGGGCTTTCAGGGCGACACGCTGGCCTCAGCGCTTCTGGCCAATGACCAGATGATGATGGGCCGTTCGTTCAAATATCACCGCCCGCGCGGTGTTGTGGCGTCGGGCGCGGAAGAGCCGAACGCTTTGATGAACATGGGCGAGGGCGGCAAGTTTGAGCCGAACCAACGCGCCACGACCACGGAAGTTTTTGACGGGCTGGCCGCCAAATCCCAGAACCACTGGCCAAACCTTGAGTTTGACATTGGGGTGATCAATAACTCTTTTGCACGCTTCTTGCCTGCTGGGTTTTATTACAAGACGTTCCTCTTCCCGCGGTTCGCATGGAAGCACATTTATGAGCCGTTTATCCGCCAGTCAGCTGGCCTTGGCCAAGCGCCCAAGGCGCGCGATGCAGACACCTATGAGCACTTCTATTTCTTTGCGGATGTCGCAGTTATCGGCGGCGGGCTTGCAGGCTTGCAAGCGGCCAAAACAGCGGCTCTCTCGGGCGCGAAAGTGCTCCTTATGGAGCAAGATCCGTTTTGGGGCGGGCGCGCGGCTGTAGATGGCGGCGAGCTCGATGGCGCACCAGCGGCTGAGTATGTCTCACGCCTTGTGGCCGAGCTTGAAGCCATGGAAAACGTCACGCTGCGCACGCGGATGATGGGAGCAGGGGTTTACGACCACGGCTACCTTCTCGGCTATGAGCGCCTGCGCGACCATGCGCCAGAGCTGGCGGGGCCACGCCATCGCCTTTGGAAAATCCGTGCCAGCCAGATCATCACGGCGTCTGGAGCGATCGAGCGGCCTCTCAGCTTTGCGGGCAACGACATCCCTGGTGTGATGCTGGCGGGGGCTTTGCGAGACTATATTGCCGATTATGGTGTGAGCGCGGGCGACCGCGTCGTTGTTGTCACCAACAACGACGATGCTTACAAAACCGCGATGGCTGTTAAGGCGGCTGGGCTTGATGTGCCTGTGATCCTTGACGCCCGCGCAGGCGGCGGCGGAGCGGCGGCAGACGCGGCTCGCGCAGCCGGCATCCGTGTGGAGAATGGCAAGGCGATTGCCAAAGTCACTGGCGGAAAGCGCGTCAAATCTGTCAAGATTTGTGCGCAGGCTGGCGAAGGCGGTGTGCTTGAGGAGATCGCTTGCGACGCGGTGGCTATGTCAGGCGGCTGGTCGCCTGTTGTGCACCTCTGGAGCCATTGCGGCGGCAAGCTTGTTTGGGATGAGGAGCACGCGATGTTCCGCCCTGACGAGACGCGGCCCCCCTTGGGTGCAACAGGCGAGGGATTTGTTATTCCTGCAGGTGCGGCCAATGGTGTGATGGATATGGGCGTGGGTCTGGCCGATGCCGACCATGCGGGGCGCAAGGCTGTTGAGGCGCTTGGACTGACAGCCAAAGCTGTCAAGCTGCCAGAGTTCGAGCAGGCGGCAGAAGCGCCGCTTGAGCCTGTCTGGATGATGCCGCAGGGGGCCGGGCCAAAGCTTCGCATGAAGGCGTGGCTGGATTATCAGAACGATGTCAAAGTCTCTGATGTTCAGCTTGCGGCGCAAGAAGGCTACGAAAGTGTCGAACACACCAAGCGCTATACCACGCTTGGTATGGCGACTGACCAAGGCAAGCTGAGCAATATCAATGGCTTGGCTGTTTTGTCGGAAACGCTTGGACAGGCGATCCCCGAGACGGGCACAACCACGTTCCGCCCGCCTTACACGCCGATCTCGATTGGCTCTATTGCGGGGGAAGCGCGCGGAGCGGTCTTCCAGCCTTTGCGCCGCACGCCGATGCATGACTGGCATGAGGCCAATGGCGCCTATTTTGAGCCAGTGGGCCAATGGCGGCGCGCCTATACCTATCAGCGCGCTGGCGAGAGCGTGCATGAGGCGGTGAACCGTGAGATTCTAGCAACGCGCGAGAGCCTTGGTTTGCTGGATGCCTCCACACTCGGCAAGCTGATTGTGAAGGGGCCAGATGCGGGCAAGTTCCTTGATATGCTTTACACCAATATGATGAGCACGCTGAAGCCTGGCAAATGCCGCTATGGGCTAATGTGCTCTGAAAACGGCTTCTTGTCTGACGATGGTGTGGTTGTGCGGCTCGATGAGGAAACCTTCCTCTGCCACACCACCACGGGGGGCGCCGAGCGCATCCATGGCCATATGGAAGAGTGGCTGCAGACCGAATGGTGGGACTGGCAGGTCTATGTGACCAATGCGACAGAGCAATGGGCGCAGATCGGTGTTGTCGGGCCGAACTCACGCAAAGTGCTTGAGAAGCTCGGAGGCGTTGATGTCTCTAAAGAGGCGCTTGGCTTTATGGAGTATACCGCAGGCAAGCTGGGTGGCTTTGATGCGCGGATTTTCCGTATCTCGTTTGCGGGGGAGCTGTCTTACGAAATTGCTGTGCCTGCCTCTCAGGGGCGCGCGCTTTGGGATGCGCTGTTTGAGGCGGGAGCCGAGTTTAACGCGACCGCTTATGGCACGGAAGCGATGCACGTGATGCGGGCCGAGAAGGGCTTTATCATGATTGGCGATGAAACCGACGGAACGATCATTCCGCAGGACTTGGGCCTGTCTTGGGCAATTTCCAAGAAGAAGGAAGACTTCCTTGGCAAGCGCGCACAGGAGCGTGCCTTTATGGCGGACCCTGAGCGCTGGCAACTTGTCGGGCTTGAGACAGTTGATGGCTCGGTAATTCCTGACGGGGCCTATGCTGTCGCTGAGGGGAAAAACGCCAACGGCCAGCGCAATGTGCAGGGGCGTGTGACCTCGACATATTTCTCGCCGACTTTGGGCAAGGGCATCGCTATGGGCCTGATCCACAAGGGCCCCGAGCGCATGGGCGAGACTGTGGACTTCCCCGGAACAGACGGGAAAACCTATACCGCCAAGATTGTGAGCGCGGTTTTCTATGACCCTGAAGGGGAGAAGCAAAATGTCTGATGTGAGAAGCGCCCTTGCTGGCGCGTCCTTTGAGGGGATTGCACGGGTAAAAGAAGCGGGCTTGCGCGGGATGATCAGCTTTCGGGGTGATCTGTCCGCCAGCAAGGTGAAGGCTGCGTTGAAGGCCGTCAGTGGCGTTGATATGCCTGGCCAGCGCGGCTGTGTTGTCAACGGCGAGAGCGGTCTGGCGTGGATGAGCCCTGACGAAGTGCTTGTTATGGTCCCTCATGACGAGGCGGACGGCGCTGTCGAAAAGCTTAACAAAGCGCTGAAAGGCCAGCACTTTATGGCCGAGAATGTCTCCGATGCACGGGCTGTCTTTACCGTTTCGGGCAAGCATGCGCGTGAAGTGATCGCCAAGCTGGCCCCTGTGGACATGAGCGGCTTTCAGGCGGGCGAAATCCGCCGCACGCGGATTGCTCAAGTGGCGGCCGCTTTTTGGATGCATGAGGCTGACGCGCTGACTGTGGTCTGCTTCCGCTCGGGCGCGGAGTATATGTTTGGCACGCTCAAAATAGCCGCACAGACGGGCAGCGAAGTCGGCGTTTACTAAAGCGTCACAGCGCTCAAAATTTACACAGGGCCCTCGCGGGATGCGGGGGCCTTTTGCATATCCTGCGCAAGAGAGGCTTTTCTTAACTGAAATCCCGTATTACCTATGCGGCTATGAAACATGAAACGCCCAAGCGCCGCCCCGTTGTGGGGATCATCGGCAACCAGCATCTGATCAACGAAACCTACCTCACCCATGGGGGCGGAGTGATCAACACCGAGGCCGTGGCGCAGGTGGCGGGTTGTTTGCCTATGCTGATCGCTGCGGACCCGCGGTTTGTCTCTGTTGAAGAGTTGATGCAGGTCTGCGACGGATTTCTGCTCACGGGCGGGCGGCCCAATGTGCACCCTGAGGAATACGGTGAGGCCGAGACCGAGGCGCATGGCGAGTTTGACCGCGCGCGCGATGCGATTGTTCTGCCTCTCGTGCGCGCCTGTGCGGAACGTGGCCAGCCGTTTTTTGGCATTTGCCGTGGCTTTCAGGAAGTGGCCGTGGCCTTTGGCTCAACGCTTCACCCCGAAATCCGCGATCTCCCGGGCCGCGACAATCACCGGATGCCGCCAGATGGCACGCTTGAGGAAAAATTCGAGCTGCGCCACGAGGTCCGCTTTGAGACAGGCGGGCGCTTTCACAAGCTTGTCGGCGCAGAGGCCGTGATGACCAACACGCTTCATGGCCAAGGTATTTGCAGGGCAGGTCCGCGGGTTGTGATTGAAGGCTATGCCCATGACGGTACGCCAGAGGCGATCTATATCAAAGACGCCAAGGGCTTTACGATGTCTGTGCAATGGCACCCCGAGTGGAACGCGGCGAATGATCCGGTGTCCCGTCCGCTGTTTGAGGCTTTTGGCGCAGCCGTGCGCGACTGGGCCGAACACAAGGCCTCTAAATCAAAGCTTTCCTCCGTATAACCCCTTTTTCTTTCCAGAAATATCCTGGGGGTCTGGGGGCGAAGCCCCCAGCTGGTCGGATTTTGCGAAGCAAAATTCGATATCAAGTGACAGCCGCGCGGGCGTGATACTCAGGTTTGTCCCACAGCTTGCCCGTCATCACCTCTTCGATCACATCACAGGCGCGCAGAACATCGGCCTTGTCGATGAAGAGAGGCGTAAAGCCAAAGCGCATGACGTTAGGCGCGCGGAAGTCGCCGATGACGCCACGCGCGATCAGGGCTTGCATGGCGGCGTAGCCGTGTTCGAAACTGAAGGAAATCTGGCTGCCACGCGCCGCTGCATCGCGCGGCGAGGCGAGTGTGAGCATGGGGCAGCGCCTCTCAACCTCTTCCAAAAAGAGGTGCGTCAGCTCTTGGGAGCGGGTGCGCAGATCACGCATATCCACGGTCTCCCAAGCGTCGAGGGCAGCCTCAAGGCTCGCCAGAGCAAGGATCGGTGGTGTGCCGACACGCATCCGCTCGATGCCTGCGCCTGCGCGGTAGCTCAAATCAAAGGCGAAGGGCGCTTCATGGCCGAGCCAGCCCGAGAGGGCAGGGCGCACCTTTTCGGCGTGGCGTGGCGCAACATATATAAAGGCTGGCGCGCCAGGGCCGCCGTTGAGGTATTTATAGGTGCAGCCCACGGCGAAATCGGCTTTGCATTCTGACAGTTTCACATCGGTTGCGCCTGCGGTATGGGCCAGATCCCAGATTGTGAGCGCGCCGACGCTATGCGCTTTGGCGGTGAGGGCTTTCATGTCATGCAGGCGGCCTGTGCGGTAGTCGACTTCAGTGATCAGGGTTACGGCGACGTCCTTGGTGATGTTTTCCTCAACCTCTTCAGGCGCGACGATGCGCAGCTCGTGGCCTTGGCCGAGAGATTTGATGAGGCCTTCGGCCATGTAGAGATCAGAGGGGAAGTTGCCACTGTCTGAGAGGATCACGCGGCGCTCGGGGCGCAGCTCAAGGGCGGAGGCCAGTGCCTGATAGACCTTGATGGAGAGCGTATCGCCCATGACGACATGGCCGGCCTCGGCGCCGATGAGTTTTGCCACGCGGTCGCCCACTTCGGTGGCTTTGGCCATCCAGCCTGCCTTGTTCCAGCCTGTGATGAGCATTTCGCCCCATTCTTCTGTCATGGCTTTGGCCACGCGCGCAGGCGCTGCCTTGGGCAGGGGGCCGAGTGAGTTGCCATCCAGATAAATCATCCCGTCGGGAATATGGAACATGGTTTTTGTGGCGGCGAAGTCGGTCATGATATGTCCTTTGGCGCGGGGGCGTGGTAATGGGATAATATACCTTACGTGGTGTTGCGCGGAGGGCAAGGCAGATAGGCATTAGAAATGCGTTAGACATTCACTCGCATGAATGTGTATGCTGCGCCGAACCGAGGAGGAGGGGGTAAACATGGTACGAATTTCAAGACGGATCGTGACGGGTGCTTTGGCCGCGATGATTGCGGGCGCAGTGGCTGCGAGCGAAGATATTGCAGATCAGTATCCACAGAGCGAGCTATACGCCAAGCCTGTTGAATTTATCCCTCATGTTTTTACAGCGATTGGCGCGACGGCCCCGCCGACTTATGAAAACTCGGGTCATAACAACAACTTGAGCTTTGTTGTGACGTCTGAGGGCGTTGTTGTTGTCAATGGTGGCGCCTCGGCGCGGCTGGCGGCGGCGCTGCATGATGAGATCAAAGCGGTGACCGATTTGCCTGTCAAACTTGTGATCAACGAAAACGGACAAGGCCATGCCTTTCTGGGCAATTCCTACTGGGCGGATCAGGGTGTTGATATTCTCGCCCATGAAGATGCGATTCACGAGGTTGAGGAGAACGGGCATTTTATCCTTGAGGGGATGAAGCGCTACAACCGTGACAAGGCCGAGGGCACGCGAACTGTCGCAGCGAACCTGAGCTTTTCGGACCGCTACGATTATGAGCTTGGTGGCGTTAAATTCGAGATATTGCATCTCGGTCCGGCCCATGGGCCGGGCGATACGCAGGTCTGGATACCTGAGTGGAGCATGATGATTGCGGGCGATATCGCCTTTCACGAGCGGATGCCGCCTTTGTTTGCCGATACCTGCTCCAAATGTTGGATTGAGACGTTTGAAGAGAAGTTTATTCCGCTCGCGCCGACTTATGTGATTCCGGGTCATGGGCATCCGACCAATCTGGCTGTGGTGACGCGTGGCACGGTTGATTACCTAAAGGATCTGCGCGAGAAGATCGGCGCGCATATTGAAGACGGCGGCGACCTTGGTGGCGCTTATTATGTGGACCAGTCCCGATGGGAGCATCTGGACACATTTGAAGAGCTTGCCACGAAGAATGCGGGCCGTGTCTTTGAGGAAATGGAATGGGAATGAGCTTTAAAGCTGCACTTTTGGCGCTGTCTGTGGTGGCTGCGCCAGCTTTTGCGGATCAGGACGCTGTGGCCGAGGCTGTGCAGGGGTATATGGATTTTGCCACTTACGAGCAGGGTATCATCCTCCCCCAGCAGATTGATGCGGATGTGTTTGCGGCGGCGGTTTTTGTCGACACGCGCGATGCGGAGCAGTTTGCGGCGGGTCATATCGAGGGCGCTGTCAACATCGAGTGGCGTGAGGCGCCTGCGCGTCTTGGAGAGTTGCCCGAGACGGGCATGGTGATTTTCTATTGCAACACGGGCACACTGAGTGCGCAGGCGACGTTTGCGGCGCGGCTCTTGGGGCATGAAAATGTGGTTGTTTTGCAGTCGGGGTATACTGGCTGGCAGGAAACGGCGGCGTATAAACCGTGATGCAATGGGTTGATCTCCCGCCTGTTTGGCTTGTTGGCTTTATCGCGCTTGCGTGTGGGCAGTCTGTGCTTCTGCCCGTGGGTGGGGTGTTGCCGACCGAGCCGTTCGGCTTTGCGTTGATCGGGACGGGGGCGGCGCTTATGGTGGCGGCCGTTGTGCAGATGTATCGTGCCAAAACAACAATCATTCCGCGCCATGACGCCTCCCAGCTAGTGACGGGGGGTGTTTTTAGTTTGAGCCGCAACCCGATTTATCTGGGAGATGCGCTCGTTCTGGCGGGGTTTGCGCTCTATTGGGGGGCTTTGCCTAGCCTTGTGCTCGTGCCTGTGTTCATGTGGCTGATCAGCTGGCGGTTTATCGAAGGCGAAGAAGATAAGCTCCGGCAGGCTTTCGGTCAGGCGTTTCACGCCTATGAAAAGGAGACGCGCCGTTGGCTTTGAGGGCGGGGTTTACAGAAACTGCGGATAATGCCGCAATGCGGCATTGACTTCGCTGCGAACTTTTACAAAAGTCGATGAGACTTTCGGCGCAATAATATTTCTCGGCCGATATTGCCGAAACTGAAGAGAAACTAGAGGGGACGCTAACGTGATAATTGGAACGCCAAAGGAAGTGTTTGCAGGCGAGGCGCGGGTTGCCATGACGCCTGCCTCGGCACTTGACCTGCAAAAGCTCGGATATGAGTGCATGATCGAAACGGGCGCGGGCGCGGGCGCTGGCTATTCGGACGCGGACTATAAGGCCGCCGGCGTGAGCGTGAAAAAAACCGCTGCCGCCCTTTGGAAAGACGCGGATATCATCGCCAAGGTGCGCCAGCCTGAAGCCGAGGAGCTGAAGTACCTCAAGGCGGGCAAGACCCTGATTTCATTCTTTAACCCTGCGGTGAACGAGGCGGGCATGACCGCCGCCAAGACCAAGGGCGCGAATGTTATTGCGATGGAAATGGTGCCACGGATCAGCCGTGCGCAAAAAATGGATGCGCTCAGCTCCATGGCCAATATTGCGGGTTACCGCGCCGTTATTGAAGCGGGCAACAACTTTGGCCGCTTCTTCACAGGCCAGATTACGGCGGCGGGCAAAGTTCCACCTGCGAAAGTTCTGGTTGTGGGCGCGGGTGTTGCGGGCCTCGCGGCCATCGGCACTTCAACCTCGCTTGGCGCGATCACCTATGCGTTTGATGTGCGCCCCGAAGTGGCGGAACAAGTCGAATCAATGGGCGCGCAGTTTGTTTATCTCGACTTTGAGGAAGACCAACAGGATGGCGCGGCGACAGGCGGCTATGCGGCTGTTTCAAGCCCCGAGTTCCGCGAAGCGCAGCTTGCGAAATTCCGCGAGCTGGCACCTGAAGTTGATATCGTGATCACCACGGCCCTTATTCCGAACCGTGAGGCACCCGAGCTTTGGACCGAAGATATGGTCAAGGCGATGAAGCCTGGTTCTGTGATTGTGGACCTTGCTGCCGAGAAGGGTGGCAACTGCAAACTCACTGTCATGGACGAGAAGATCGTGACCGAGAATGGCGTGACCATTATCGGCTACACCGACTTCCCGAGCCGCATGGCGACGCAGGCGTCAAACCTCTATGCGACAAACATTCGCCATATGATGACCGATCTGACGCCTGAGAAGGACGGGCAGATCAACCACAATATGGAAGACGACGTTATCCGTGGTGCGACTGTGACCCATGAGGGGGAAATCACCTTCCCGCCGCCGCCCCCAAAGGTGGCTGCGATTGCGGCCAAGCCCAAGGTGGAAGTGAAGGAGCTGACGCCTGAGGAAAAACGCGCCGCAGAAGTGGCCGCGTTCAAGCAGCAGACCAAGAACCAAGTGACGCTTCTGGCCGTTGGGGCCGTGCTTTTGCTCGGTGTCGGGCTTGTTGCACCCGCGAGCTTCATGCAGCACTTCATCGTGTTTGTTCTGGCTGTTTTCGTTGGCTTCCAAGTGATCTGGGGGGTTGCGCATTCGTTGCACACGCCGCTCATGGCTGTGACCAATGCGATCAGCTCGATCATCATTTTGGGCGCGCTGATGCAGATCGGTTCAGGCTCTTTCCTTGTGATCCTCTTGTCGGCACTGTCTGTCTTTATGGCAGGGATCAATATCTTCGGGGGCTTCCTCGTCACACGGCGCATGCTTGCCATGTTCCAGAAATCTTAAGGGAGGCTTGATCAATGGATTATGGTTTCACCACAGCGGCTTATGTAGTTGCCGCAGTCTTGTTTATCCTCTCGCTGGGCGGCCTTTCGGGGCAGGAAAGTGCTAAGCGTGCGGTTTGGTATGGTATTGCGGGCATGGCTTTGGCTGTGTTTGCCACGCTGATTGGACCGGGCTCTGGCCTTTGGCTTTTGTCGCTTGTTCTGATCGGGGCGGGCGGGCTTATCGGCTATCAACTTGCAACCAAAGTGCAGATGACACAGATGCCAGAGCTTGTCGCAGCGATGCACTCGCTTGTTGGCTTGGCAGCTGTTTTTGTAGGCTTCAACGCGCACATCGAGCTGGGCCGTGTTATGGCGATGGACGACAATGCCAAAAAAGCACTCGAGGGCTTTGCCGCGCTTCTTGCGAAGAAAGATGGCGTGGAGATTGCCATTCTGCGGGTTGAGCTTTTCCTCGGGATCTTCATCGGGGCTGTGACATTCACGGGCTCTGTTGTGGCCTATGGCAAGCTTGCAGGGCGTCTGACATCTGCGGCAGAAAAGCTACCGGGCGGGCATATGCTCAATGCGGCTGCTGCGGGTATCTCGCTCTTGACGCTGATCTGGTATTTCAACACGGGTGGCTTCCTTCCGCTCTTTATCATGACGCTGGCGGCGCTGTTTATCGGCTATCACCTGATCATGGGGATTGGCGGCGCGGACATGCCTGTGGTTGTTTCGATGCTCAACTCCTACTCAGGCTGGGCGGCTGCGGCTATTGGCTTTAGCCTTGGCAACGATCTTTTGATTGTTGTGGGTGCTCTTGTCGGCTCGTCAGGTGCGATCCTGAGCTACATCATGTGTAAGGCGATGAACCGTTCGTTTGTCAGCGTTATTCTCGGCGGTTTTGGTGGCCCACAGGGCGAGCAGATGGCTGTGGAAGGCGAGCAGATTGCTATTGAAGCAGAAGGTGTTGCGGCGGCTTTGAATGAAGCGGACTCCGTGATCATCATCCCCGGCTATGGCATGGCTGTTGCGCAGGCGCAGGCGGGTGTTGCGGATCTTGTGCGCAAGCTGCGTGCCAAGGGCAAGAACGTGCGCTTTGCCATTCACCCTGTTGCGGGGCGCTTGCCCGGGCATATGAACGTGCTCTTGGCCGAGGCCAAAGTGCCTTATGACATCGTGATGGAAATGGACGAGATCAACGAAGACTTCCCGTCAACCGACGTGGCCATCGTGATCGGCTCCAATGACATCGTAAACCCTGCGGCGCAGGACGATCCGAACAGCCCGATTGCTGGTATGCCAGTGCTCGAGTGCTGGAAGGCGAAACAGGTTTTCGTTTCCAAGCGCGGGCAGGGCACGGGCTATTCGGGGATCGAGAACCCGTTGTTCTTTAAAGAGAACACACGGATGTTCTATGGCGATGCGAAGGCGAGCCTCGATAAGCTTTTGCCGATGATCGACTGATCTTTTCGGATGATTGACCAGAGAGGGCGTCCTGCTTAGGGGCGCCCTTTTTCGTTTTTGTATACAAATGTATTCCGCTAACTTATTGATTTTGCGGCAAATTGCGTATTTACATGCGCGTCGGGCGCGTTAGGGTGCCCAGAACACAGGAGAGCGCGCTATGACGGCTTTGCAAGACCATCCGCTGCGATACGAGCTGGCCAACGAGCTTCATGCGCGCCCTTTTCCGAGTATTACGACCTCGGCCACTGCTGTTTTTGTGGCGCTGCGCCCCAAGACAGACGCAGCAGGGCGGAACCGCGCTGCCGACCTTGCGCATCTTTGTGCCTTGCTTGACCGCTACGGAGCGGCGCATCCTGCGCCTCATGCCACGCATTATTCGGGGCAGATTGGCCGCCATACCCTGAAGTGGGAGAGCCACACCGAGTTTGTAACCTATACCGCGTTTTTCACGGGCGTATCTGACCGCGCATTTGATGCGGCGGACTTTAACATTTTCCCCGATGACTGGCTTGCGGCCTCTGGCATGGAGCGGGTCACGAGCGCTTTGGTCAGGGTGGGGCCAAGCCCTGTTGTAACATCGATCAATGAGGCCGTGGCGGAGTGGTTTGTGCCTGAGAGTGTGGCTGTGTCCTATGTTCTAGACGGGGCGGCTGTGATTGCGGGCGATTTTCACATCGATCCAGCAGGGCACATGCGTTTTGCGGTGTTTGTGAATGAGGGGACAGGGCCGCAGCGCACGGGGCGGATTGTTCAGCGGCTGTGCGAGATAGAGACCTATAAGACCCTCTCCATGCTCGGGTTTGCGCGGGTGCGTAGCCTGAGCGGGCCTTTGGCAAAGTTTGATGCGCAGCTTTCTGGCTTGATGGAGGATATGACGCTCTCGGAGACGCCTGCAGAGGCCACGCTGGATGCGCTTTTGAGTGTGTCAGCCGAGCTTGAGGCGCTGTCTGCGACCTCGTCTTTCCGTTTTGGAGCGACCGAGGCTTACGAAGCGTTGGTGCATGAGCGGATTTCGGTTTTGCGGGAGTCCCGTTTTGAGGGGCGCCAGACCTTTGGCGAGTTTATGATGCGCCGCTATGATCCTGCGATGCGCACTGTGGCTGCGACGCGGGCGCGCTTGAGCAAGATGGCTGATCGGGCGATGCGGGCGGGGGAGCTGCTCAGAACGCGAGTTGAAGTCGAGCGGAGCGCGCAGAACTCGGCGCTTTTGGAGAGCATGAACAAGCGGGCGGATTTGCAGCTTAGGTTGCAGCAGACTGTGGAGGGACTCTCAGTGGTCGCGATCAGCTATTATGCTGTGAATTTGGTGACTTACGCGGCTTATCCCTTTGCCAAGGCCTTGGCTGGCGTTGACAAAGGGATGCTGAGTGCGTTGGTTACTCTGCCGGTTGTAGGGCTTGTGTGGATGGCTGTGCGCCGTATCCGGAACCGCTTTCATTAAGGACACGGCCCGCGATTTTCGCGCCTGCGATGATCGCTGCAAGGGCGAGGAAGGCTGCGAAGCCGAGTGTCGGGATGCCCGAGAGGCCTGCGCCCAGAGTGCAGCCACCTGCGAGCACACCGCCAAGACCCATGAGCAGAGCGCCAAGCGCATAGCGGCCTGTTTGGGCGGGGCTTTCAAAGCTCTGCCATGCGAAGCGCCCAAAGATGAGCGAAGAGGCTGCTGCGCCTGCGAGTATACCCCCGACGAGGCCGACGCCGAAGCCTGGTGTGATCGAAGTGCTGGCAATGCCCCAGAAAAGTGTAGCTGTGGCTGGGCTTGTGAGGCTGAGGCTTTCGGCCATGATCGGGTCAAACTCATCAAAGAGGATATATCCTGTGCCGACCCATGCGGCGGGCACGATCAGGCCGATGAGCGCTGCAAGCGCGAGGTTGAGCTTGCTTGCACCCGAGCGCAGGGCGAAGGCGAGGAAGCCGAGCGCCAGCGCAGCTGTATAGGGCAGGGCGCCGCCAGGCAGGGCCGCGAGGGATGTCAGCTCACCCAGGGGGAGTGTGATGCTGGCGAGGCTTGAGGAGAGCGGCGCAAACACGCCTTTGAGCGCGGCGTGGGCCGCAATCGCGAAGAGCACGAGGACGAAGGCCGCGCGCAGGTTGCCCGAGGCTGAGAGCACGGCGAGGCGTGAGGCACAGCCGCGGGTGAGCACCATGCCTGCACCAAAGGCGAGGCCGCCGAGGAGTATTGCCAGCACAGGCAGATCAGAGGCCAGCAGCCTGTGGCTGTCAAAGCTGATGAGGCCTGTGGCGACGCTGGCTTGTGTGCCGATAAGGGCAACTGCGAGCGCCATGAGCCAGACGCCGCCCGCAGAGCGGCGCTCGGATGGGTCAGCGCTCACGAGGGCGCGGCGCAGACAGAAGCGGGTGATCTCGGCGAGCACGCCGAAGGCGACGCCAAGGGCAAGGGCCAGATAGAGGCTGGCTGTGACGGGGGTCAGAGTTTCAAAACCGAAGGATTCAAACATGGGTGTGCTCCGCAATGTGAGGGCTGTTGCTGTCCAGTTGGCAGGGGTTGGGGTTTGAAACAAGGGGAGGGGCCGGCCAAGGGCGGCGCGCGCGCAGACAGGTGTTCTTAGCGCCAGCGGGCTTTGGGGTGTTGTTCCGGGCCTCTGGGTGCTGTGGAACAAAAGACCAAACGCGCGCCCTGATGAGGGACGCGCGTTTTTATTTTGAGATACCGGTTCTGAGGCGGGTCAGCGGCCCCTGATGCGCGGGTCGAGCGCGTCGCGCAGGCCATCGCCGAGGAAGTTCACAGCCAGCACTGTGAGCGAGATTGCGATTCCTGGCAGAATGACGCGCTCAGGGAATTCGGTCATGCGCGAGACCGAGTCCGCGAGCATTTTGCCCCATGTCGGGAAGTCGGACGGGAAGCCGACGCCGAGGAAGCTGAGCGAGCTTTCTGTGATGATCGCTGTGGCGAGGCCGAAGGTGGCAGACACCACGATGGGCGAGACAACGTTTGGCAGAAGGTGGCGCATGATGATGCCGCGTGAGGTCGTGCCTGCGGAGCGGGCTGCGAGGACGAACTCACGCTCTTTGAGCGCCAGAACATCGCCGCGCACGATCCGCGCGGTGTGCATCCACGAGGTGATACCAATGACGCCGACAATCAGGATAAACATACCACCCTCTGGGCCAAAGTTCGCTCTGAGCGGCTGTCGGAAAAGCGTGACCGCGACCAGAAGCAAAGGCAGGATCGGCAGAGAGAGAAAGAGATCTGTCATCCGCATGAGCGGGCCATCGAGCTTTTTGAAGTAGCCCGCAAGCACGCCGATCATTGCGCCAAGAAACAGCGAGAGCAGCATAGCGGCCCAGCCCACGGCCATAGAGGTACGCCCGCCAGCCAGCATATTGGCGAGGCCGTCGCGACCGAGCTGGTCTGTGCCGAAGGGGTGTTTCCAGGCTGTTTTGGCATCTGAATCCCAGAGGGCCGTATAGATCGGACGATAGTCTTTGGCGCGGATGTCGAGCTTGCCCGGGTCTACGGTCCAGACCAGCGAGCCAAAGATCACCGCAATTGTGATCAGCATAAGGAAGCTGCCGCCAACCATCGCGCCCTTGTGTTGGCGGAATTGCAGCCAGACCTCTCCCCATTGGGAGCGATGCGGTTTTAAGGGTTCGTTGTCTTGGAGCGCCTCGATGGCTTGAATTTCGTCAGTCATAGCGGATCCTTGGATCAAGCACGCCGTAGAGCACATCGGCGATGATATTCGCCATGACAATCAGAAAGGCGAAGATAAAGGTGAGTGTCATCACCATTGGCATATCGGAGGCAAAGAGCGCGCCGATGAGAGCGTCGCCGATGCCGTTTACTTTGAAGACGCGTTCCGTGATGATCGAACCACCGAAGATTCCGGGAATGGCGAGGGCGACCACTGTCACCACGGCGATCATCGAGTTGCGCAGCACATGGACGAGCAGCACGACGCGCTCTGGCAGGCCCTTGGCGCGGGCGGTGCGCACATAGTCTTGCTTGAGGTTGTCGAGCATGGAGGCGCGCATGAAGCGGCTGATCTGGGCTGTGACCTGGAGGGCGAGGACCATGACCGGCATGATCATTTGCTTGAGCTGTACCACGAAGCTGTCCCAATCATTGACCACATGGGTGGTGTCATAGATCGAGGGGAACCAGCCGAGATAGACCGAGAAGATTACAATCAGAAGCGGTCCTGTGAAGAAGGGGGGGACGGAAAAGCCAATCATCGTGATGAATGTGCCCGCTTGATCGAAGGCGGAGTATTGTTTGTAGGCCGAGTAGATGCCGATCGGAATGGCGATGAAGAACGCGACCACATAGGCAAGGCCGACGACCCAGAGCGTCTGTGGCATCCGCTGGATGATGATGTCCATTACGGGTGAACGGGTCTGCCAGCTGATGACGCGCAGATCGCACGGGCCGTCTACAGCGGGGCCACAAGGGGTGTAGAAGTCGGTGTTGGGGAGCCAGCCGAGGAGTGAGCTGTGGTTTGTGAGCCAGTCGATAAACACCATCGGCTCAATCCAGAACATCTGCACCAGCCATTTCCAGAACTGGACATACCAAGGCGCACCGAGGCCGAGCGCTTCGCGCATCTTCTGTTTGACTTCGGGAGGCACTGTGAGGGGCACCTGCGCCATCGGATCGCCAGGGGCGAGCTGCAGAAGCAGGAAAATAATCAGAGCGATAAACAAAAGCACCGGAACGGAGAGAATAAGCCGGCGGATCGTATAGGTCAGCATGAAGCGGGGCCTTGGTTTATAGGTCTGTTAAGGTCGGATGATGCGGGGCTGTCAGATTGGGCGCCCCGCGAAAGCAGGACGCCCCAAAAGCACAAGGCTTATCAGTCGATGCGATACCACTCAGCGGCATCCCAGAGCTCTGAGTCCCACACGTTGAGGACGTGGCCGCCCAGCGTGTTGGCTTGGCCAGAGACGCGACCACGGTGAACAAGACCCACGATGGTGTGGCTGTCTTTTGTCAGCATGTCGTTCATCTTCTTGGCGATCTCACCGCGCTTGGCGATGTCGCCTGTGCGGCCGAGTTCGTCGATCAGAGCGTCGTAGGCTGGATCACAGAAGCGGTTGATGTTTTCACCCTGCCACTGGCTTGATGGCTTGGGCTCGCCGCCACAACGGTAGGCCGCAAGATACTGCTGCGGGTCTGTGCCGTTGAAGGTGTTGGCATACATTTCTACGTCTGCGTAGAACTTCTGGAACGTGTCGGGCGAACCGGGGTCGCCACCGAAGAAGACAGAGGCATCAAGGTTGCGCAGCTCTGTTTCAACACCGATTTCTTCCCACCACTGTTTGATCAGAGCTTGGAAGTCCTGACGCACAGCATTGGTTGATGTTTGATAGAGCAGCGAGAGTTTTTTGCCGTCTTTGTCACGCACGCCGTCGCCGTCTGTATCTGTCCAGCCAGCTTCTTCAAGCAGTGCTTTGGCGCGGTCCATGTCCTGCGTGAGGCAGAAGTCGTTCATCGACGCATAGTTTGCAGGCGATGGAACGAGATCACATGTGGGCTTACCCGCTTGGCCATAGCCGACTTCTACGAGCAGATCGCGGTCGATCGAAATCGAAAGCGCTTCCCGCACGCGGATGTCTGAGAGGATTGGGTGTGGGTGCATCACAGTCGAGCGCTCGCCTTCTGGAAGGTCGGGCGACGGGTCTGTCATGTTCATTTCAAGGCGCTCAACGAGTGGGCCGAAACCTGTAATCGCTTTGCCTTTACCGCCTTCTTCGAACTTTGAGATCACGTCAGGCGCGAGCTGAAGGTTCCATGCATAGTCCATTTCACCTGTTTCAAAAACGGCACGGGCCGAGGCAACTGCATCACCACCGCCTTTGAGAACCATTTTGGCAAACTTCGGCTTGTCGGCTTCACGGTAGTTCGGGTTGGCCGACAGCGTGATCACGTCGTTGGGCTTGAATTCGTCAACGACGAAAGCGCCTGTGCCGATCGGGTTGAAGTTGGCTTCTGTGCACTCGGGCGCTTTGGCACCTGTACAATCAGCAAACTGTGCCGCTTGGATGATAGGTGACTGTCCGCCAACGAGCGGGCCATATGGGTTTGGCTTGGGCTCGTTGAATGTGATGACAACGGTCATATCGTCAGGTGCTTCAATGCTTTTCACACCGTCAAAGAATGCCGCTTGGGCGCAGCCGCCTTCGGGGTTCATGCAGTATTCTGCCGTGAACTTGGCGTCATTTGATGTGACTGGCGTACCATCTGACCAGAGGATGCCTGGGCGGATTTTCCATGTGATTGTTGTGAGGTCTTCGCTCACACCGCCATTGGCCACTGTGGGCACTTCTGCGGCAACGAAAGGCACAAGGGCGCCATTTTCGTCGTAGCGGGCAAGGGGTTCGATCACGAGTGAGGCGGCTTCAACATCTTTTGTACCGCCTGAAAGGTAAGGGTTCATGATCGAAGGCGCTTGCCAGTAGATCACGTTGACTTGGCCGTCAGAGCCACGCTCGGCCATGGCCGCCGGGGCCATAACAAACGCTGCCGCTGCACCGAGCAGAAGGGTTTTGACTTTCATTTTTTACTCCATGTTGGACGAAACTTGCGCCTCGTCTGAGCTTGTCCGCATGTTTTGCGGTTTCGTCGGGGCGGGGCGATCCAGATATCAGATATCAGTCAGTTGGCCTGACTTTCCCCCGCAATGAGGATCATACGACACAGAGATTCGCAAAAATGCAAGCCCTTTGAGTGGCGCGTGATGCGAACCTAACGGAACACGGCGCGCGAAGTTTGCAGTGTTTGACAGTTAGCCGTTCCCCTCTGTAGCGTGGGGCAATCTGCTTTGAAGGAATGGCTCTCTGATGCTTGATCACCCCCTTGCGACAATTGAAAACCTGCGTGTCGAGTTTCAAACAAAAGACGGCCCTGTTGTTGGGGTCGAGGATGTTTCGTTCGAGATACGGCCTGGTGAAACCGTTTGTATTGTTGGGGAATCGGGCTCGGGCAAGTCTGTCTCGTCACTCTCGCTGATGCGGCTGATTGAGTACGGTGGCGGCGATATAGCAGGGGGGCGTCTGCTGTTTAATCGGGGCAACGGTGAGGAGATTGATCTCGCCAAAACAGACCAGAGCCTGATGCGCACGATTCGGGGAAACGAGATCGGGATGATTTTTCAGGAGCCGATGACGGCGCTGAACCCTGTCTTTACCGTGGGCCGCCAGCTGACTGAGGGGCTGCGGATGCACAAGGGCCTCAACAAAGCCGAGGCCGAGGCCCGTGCGCTGGATTTGCTCAAGCAGGTGCGTATCCCTGAGCCCGAGCGGCGGCTGACCCAATATCCGCACGAACTTTCAGGCGGGATGCGCCAGCGGGTTGTGATTGCTATGGCGCTGGCCTGTGAGCCGCGTTTGCTGATCGCGGATGAGCCGACGACGGCCCTTGATGTGACGATACAGGCCGAGATCCTTGCGCTGATGGACCGGCTCAAGCGCGAAACCGGCACGGCTGTTATGTTTATCACTCACGACATGGCCGTTGTCGCGCAGATGGCGGACCGTGTTGTTGTGATGTTTCGTGGCAAGAAGGTTGAGGAGGGCGCAGTTGAGGATATTTTCGAGCGCCCACAGCACAATTACACCAAGGCGCTGTTGGCGGCGGTGCCCAAGCTTGGGGAGATGCGCGGTAAGGCCTATCCCGAACCAATGAAGCTTTTGGGCAAGACTGACCAGAATCTAGACCCGATCAAGGGCAGTGATGAGGTTTTGCTGGAGGTAAAGCATCTGACCACGCGCTTCCCTGTGAAGGGGGGCTTCTTTCGCCGTACTGTCGCCAATGTGCATGCGGTTGAGGATATTTCCTTTACGATCAACAAGGGGCGCACGCTGAGTCTTGTGGGCGAGAGCGGCTGCGGCAAATCCACGGCGGGGCGCTCGCTTTTGAGGCTGGTGGAGCCGCAATCGGGCGAAGTGCATCTCGATGGCAAGGATATCATGGCGCTCGGCAGCAATGATCTGCGCGCCGCACGGCTTGATATGCAGATGATTTTTCAAGATCCGTTTGCGAGCCTTAACCCGCAGATGAACTTGATGAGCCAAGTGGCAGAGCCTTTGCAGAACTATGGTGTTGCCAAGGGGCAGGAGCTTCAGGACAGGATTGCGGCGCTGTTTGACCGTGTTGAGCTGCCGCGCTCTTTCTTGCGGCGCTTTCCGCACGAACTTTCTGGTGGACAGCGCCAGCGCGTCGCGATTGCGCGCGCTTTGGCGCTCAATCCCAAATTGATCGTTGCAGATGAAGCCGTGAGTGCTCTGGATGTTTCGGTGCAAGCTCAGGTTTTGAACCTGATGATGGAATTGCAGGCAGAATTGGACCTGTCCTATCTCTTTATCAGCCATGATATGGCTGTGGTGGAGCGGGTGAGCCATGATGTGGGCGTGATGTATCTGGGCCGTATTGTAGAAATGGGGCCGCGCGCGGCAGTTTTTGAGAACCCTCAGCATCCTTATACACAAGCTCTGATGAAGGCGGTTCCGATTGCCGACCCGCGCAACCGCAAGGACGAGCGCGAGCTGAACTTCAAGCCCATCCCATCCCCGATCCATCCCGTGGGCTATGAGGCGGCGCCGTCGGAGTATCGCGAGATTGGCGCGGGGCATTATATTCTGACCACGGACAGTGGCTATTAAGAGAGCGGTTTCGCCTGCTGACGCAGGCGATCCGGTGGGGGCTCTGCCCCCAGACCCCCGTAACAGGTGGGGGCCAGCCCCCACACCCCCGGGATATTTCTGGAAAGAAAAAGGAGGGGGCTTGGGAGCGTTTCAGAACGAG
>ENA-OUOG01001347-OUOG01001347.1-marine-metagenome-genome-assembly--contig:-NODE-1347-length-28918-cov-4.089768_pt1 | contig 28918 bp, 46 predicted proteins | sample MGYA00248635_ERZ508505 | MGnify/ENA primary metagenome ERZ508505 (study PRJEB26176, sample SAMN06267871) | marine metagenome | isolation source: Saanich Inlet, British Columbia, Canada | place: Pacific...
AATGCGCTTTGCGGCACCCTCAATAGCGTCATCTCCAAATTGTCTGATGTTTAGACTTTCTGCTAATTCGGCACCCTTGCCGCCTGATTGAGCCACAAGTCTAGCAAGCGATCTGATGCCACTGCTGTCCATATCCGCGATTGTCATAGGCTTTGGGTCTCTCTTTAGAGCCTCAAGGGCATCGCTAGTTACTCCAGCGTCCTTTAGCCGCCTCGCAACCATACGCGCCGCACGAACACTAGGCTCAACAACGGCTGACTCAGCAAGCCTTCCTGCGGTTCTGGCGACAGGCGCGACAATCTTGCCCACTACTGGGAATGTGGCGGCGGCTATTGGCGCGACAACAGCCCCAGCAGTGGCTGTTTTTGCGGCCTCTGAAAGCCGCGTATCAACATCCTCACCAGCACCCAAACCTGAAACGCCGCCCATAGCGGCACCAGCACCAGATGCGCGTAGCAATTTAGAGCCAATCGTTGCGCCTCGCGCGGCAGTGCCGAGTACACCCGCTGGGACAGCAATGCCCCCAGCTATCTCTGCGCCGATAGACAGTGCTGGCTCTTGCCGTCTGAATACGTTTTCCAGCAGTCTTTGTTTGGTTAGTTCTTTTCTATATTCCTCACCGCGACCCTCATCCATAAAACTACCGACAAACGATGCTGGCTCAGAAAGGGCGGCAACAACTTCGTCTCGGAAATTAAACAGCATACCAGTCGCAAATGCTCGACCAGCACCCTCTATTGCGTCCTGAATAACTGCCTGATCGACAAAATCATTTTGCTCTTTTGGCGATAACTTAAAAAAGTTTTCGTCAACGTCAATAAGGCCAAGTCCATCAATTTCTATTTGTGCCATTATGGTACAACCTTCCAAGTTGAGCCGCCGGATGTCGTGTTTGTGCCGGACGCTTTGGGTGCGCCAGATGGTGTTTTTTTGCTGATGTATTTATCCCAATTAAACCCATCTTTTTTGGTAAATGGTGTCATGCTCATGCCCTGAGAAACAGCTACAGGTTGCCTGTTGTAAAATTCAACTGATGACAAATAGTTGGGGAGAAAACTTTCGCGGAATTGATACAAACGATTAACCGCCGCATCAACCGTAAGTCTATCAAAATCTCCAGCCAATATTGACCTTGCCATAGCTTGCTCAAACTCAGTCATAACGCCGGGGCCGAATAGTTCAAGTCTAGCCGAGCCAATAAGTTGTGTTAGAGTCCCCTGTTGCAAGGCTGTGTTTAGTTCTTCATCGCTAAACTCTGGATTTTTTTGCGTAAATTCTTTTATCTTTCTTGATATGGCTGATTTCTGTCGATCCACCCACCCAGACGCCCCACCCTCAATCTGAGTGGCAAGCCTGTCAATAATCTGTAAAGTTCTTTCAGGTGATTTTATGTTTTCTTTTTTATACGCCTCAAGGTCTTTGTAACTCAAGGTTGTGAACTGATCTATGACTTGTGATTTTTTAGGGTCAATTTCTTGCCCTCTAACAACGTTGCCCATTTCATATAGGTTGCCGTCTTCGCTTATAACAACATTTCCTATACTCCCATCTGGCAACAGATAACGTCCGGCCTCACTTTTAATTTTCGGCGGCTCTTGGGTTGTGCCATCGCCTGTTATTTCTGTGTATGTGCCATCTGGATCAATCTTAAATAGTTTTTTCCCAACAACTTGAAATTTTGGTCTGTTCAAGTCGCTTGAAATTTTAGCCTCATCAAGCGCGGCCTTGCGTTGCGCCGCCTCTGCCTGAGTGCCAGCCGCGTAACCCTGCAACGCCGCCTGACCCATCTTTCCGATGGCCTGACCTAGTGTCGTTGGCATCGTTGTGTAACCGCCAGCCTCTAATCCGGCTAGGGCGGCTTGTGAGATGGCCTGACCGCGTGGAGACATCAAAGGTGCGCGTAACGCACCCATAAGCCCTGTGTCGGCTTCCTGTGGCTGTTGTGGTGGCATCTGGCCTGTAACTGACGGTAACGGCATCTGAGGCGTTGCTAGGCGGCTCTGTGCGGCCTGACGTGCGACCCTCTGCATCATCGGGGATAGAGCAGGGGCGGTCACTGGTGGGCGTTGCCTAACAATATTGTCCGTCCGAATGTCGGTGCGGCTCATTGCCGAGCCTCTCGGACTGACAGGGAAAAGCCTGTTAAATTGTGCAAGCTGGTTTTGTGCAAATCTTTGTGTGTATGGTGTGTATGCCATCTCTTACCCCTAACCTAATAGACCTGCGAGGCCACCAGCTACGCCAAACATAGGATTAACTGTTTCGCCTTTTGGTGTGAACATACTACCCAACTGTGCGCCACCCAATGCGCCGCCAAGAGCAGACGCAATAGGCTGGCGATAGACCGGAGTGACCGTCTGACCCCCGACTGTGCCGCCCTGAACCGCCGCCATATAGTTAGCCAGCGATGTAAGTGGCTGGGCTTGCTCAAACTGGAAACGTTGAATGTCAGCCGCCAAGTCAGCTTGCGCTTGCGTTTCTCTGGCCGCGCCGACTTCGCCGAGTGTTTGGATGTCGGCAAACCCGAACTGACGCGCCGCAGGTGCCTGTGAGATTGCCGCCTCTTGTGCGCGTAGTGCCATAGGGGCAAGTGCCTGTGCCAGTGCGGCTTGCTGATAGCCTGAGCCATACCGTCCGGCCTTGGATGCCTGACCCTGAACTTGCTCAACTATCGGGCGGAACGCCGCAGACTGTAGCGGGTTAGTACCCATCAGGTTTTGCATAACCACGTCTTGCGTGGCCTGAATGAATGGTGATCCGGTGATAGCCTTCTGACGCGCAGATTGCAGTGCCAGTTCGGTTTCTGGGCTGTAGCCGACTGTCGTCTGCTCTGGGTAGTAGGCTGGCTGGTCGCCGTACAGGCGTTTTGCCTCTGACAAGCCGTACTCTATAAATGGCTGTGCGTACTCTGGTGCGCCTGTTGTCTGTGTGACCGTTCTGGTCTGTCCGCCGCCTTTACTCATTTTCAAAATCCTTCATCAGCACAACCGCAGACTCGCGGTAATCTTTAAGTTGTCGTGACCAGCCCTTCCGGCCTACTATTTCCATCCCATCGCACCCTATTGATTTTGCCCAGTGCGCGATAGATTTCTCGGCTTGCATTAATTCTTCAAGATTTCCGCCAGCGAGCCATATACGGCACATTGACTTCTGCGGATAATCTACTATCTCGGTTATAATACACGATATAGTCAAAGGGTGAAACTGGGCTTTCCCAGCAAGCACAAAATCGCGCACATCGTCAATACTATGCGACCCACCAGCGTATTCCAGAGCGTCCTCTATGTAACGCTTGCAACGATCCCAGTCGTGGCTGAACTTGTCGTCAGCCGATAATAAGGTAGGCAAAGTCTGCATCGTGTCCCTGATTGTCATGACCAATAACCATTGTGCCATTGGTGCTGGTTGCCTCAACATACGGGTTGTGGTGCCAAGGGTTGTGGCCAACGCCACAGAAAAAAACTAGGCTCTCAACGCTATATCGAGGCTCAGATATTGTCGTCTGAGTTTGATGGGCGGATAGCGTGACATAGCCAACGCTGTTGAGTCCGCCCTCAATCGTCCGGTTTAGCACCTCGGCCACCTCTCTTGTGGTTGCCGTGATAGGGTTAAGTATGCGGTAGTTGGTCTGGCGTTGCGCTATGGTCATCGTCTGCCAACCTTTCTGGCGTCAATGTCCAGACCTTGAGCGAACTCCCAGTTTCCTGTCAGGTTCATCCGTGCGCGGTGGTATCTGTCCTGTGCGCGGAACGGCGCGAAACCGTCAGCGTTGGGGGCAACCGCGTCAGTGAATGTGGCCGACTCGGAGTGCAGACTGCGGGTGCCTATCTGCACCGTGACTGAGCCGCCCCGATGGTATGGATAAACGCGGGTGACGATTGTGAAGTTGCCAGTGGCCAGACCTGTCTCGCCTGTCTCAATGACCGCGTCTAGCGGATCACCTGAGAATGCGTAAATTTTGTTACCAAGTGCGCCGCCGAATAGGAACTGGCCGCCCTTGTATAGTGCCGAGTCCAGAGACGCCGGAAGCGCATCGATGCTGGTCGATAGGTTGTCCAGCCCCTCCAGAGTGTAGCCAGCAGTAAAGAACGGCGCAATCAGGTCGGCAGTCACGTTTGCGTATGACCAACGATTTATGGCGTAGTTATAAATCAACAGCTTGTCCGGCGTGTCATCGACCGCGCTGTTCGACACATAAGACCAGACCGCAATCTGGTTCTGCGGGTCAACGCTGGACGTGATCTTGTCCTTGTAAGAGAAGTTGACATCCTTGAAAAAGTGCTTGTCCACCTTCTCCGCGCCTATGTTCTTTGAACTCTGACCATCGAACATATAGAAGCCGTCATCGGACAAATAGAAAATGGTGTGGCCGATATTACACACCGACCCAGAAACCTGACAGCCACGCGCTGTCTCTACCTTGTCAAACTGCCATACCAGAGGGAGGCCAGTGTATGTGGCTCGCACGATGGCTCGCTCCATCAGGATCGTGCAATACTCTCCGCCTATGATCTTTACGATGTTGCCAGCGTCAGGGATTTCCTGAAAATCACTCTGCCCCGTTCCGGCTGTCCAGCTTGTCGGGTCATCGAACGCAGACCAGACCGCCTTGTAAGGCACACGGCCAGAGCCACTATCAACGTTAGCAATCCACACGAAATCACGCACAACCGCCAGAAAGTCGCCCTTCGGTGGCGTCCCTGCCAAATCAGCAAACACAGTGCTTGTGCCTAGAGTCCAGACCTGCGGCTCCTCGCCTGTGCCGCCTGTGGCAATAACCTTGTTCCCGAACTGCACGAACTCCCAACGCTCTGCGCCTGTCAGGTCGTAGCCGCCAACCTTGCTGACATCATCTAGGTTGTTTGTTCCGGCGTTAAACTTATACAGCTTTGTAGCGTCTCCGGCGAACAACTGCACCGTGCCGTCATCTTCCTTCGCCGCAAACACGTTCAGGATGGTTCCTGTGGCCGCGTTGCTGTATGCCACAAATTCGTTGAGATTGCGGTATCCACCAAGCGCGGGGATCACGTTCTCCGCGACTGTGACGCCAGCGTTGTTATAGTCGGGCTGATCCGGTAGCCATTCGCCAAAGTTAATCATTGTTGCAACCAAACCTCGCTACCTGCGCTGACTGGCGTCCATATCTCTGAGCCAGCCGCAATCTCTGTCCACGTCTCGGTGCCTTCGTCAACGTCAGTCCAGTCTTCGCCAAGCACCTTGCCTGTCATTGTAGCACTCGCCGCAATGTTTGACGATCCCGCCATAACGTAGTCGGCTGTCGTTGCGCCTGTGGCGGTAAACGCCGCGTCTGCGGTGCCTTCAAAGGAATAAACAAGAAACGCCGAGGCAGACGCCGCAAAGGAAAACTCACCCAAACCTGCGTATGACGCAATAAACGTGGCGGTAGCTGTGGCAGATGCCGCGCCTGTGACTGACGCCGCAAAGTTCTGAACCCTGTTAGCCACACCTGCGGATGTGACGGCTATGTCTGCGGTTCCTGCCGTGACCTGCGTGTGTTGCGGGGTGGCTGTTGCGGATACAGCAACCGCCGCAGTTCCGGCAAACTCAATGGCAAACTGCACAGCACCAGTAGCGTTCACAGCCATTGCCGCGCTACCGTCAAAGTGTATGACATCTAGCTGGTCTAGCTGATCCAGCGTCAGGCCATACGCATCCAACTGCTCCAGCGTCCCCCAATTATCCAACTGCTCTAGGGTAGGGTTAGACCAGTCAACCTTTGTTAGCAGTAACGCGCTATCCAGTGAGTATGGTAGCGCGTCAATGCTTGTGACAAAGTTATCTAGGTGCGGGGTGCCTGTGGCCATATCAGCTCACTTACGCCGCAGTGATGTCTAGGTCGCCAGTCGGTATTTTTAGAATATCACCAGAGGCGATTGTCTTGGCAGTGGTGAATGCGCCGTGGATCAGCAGATTGCCAGCCGATGCCGCATCAAATATGCCAAAGTGAGACACACTGCCCCAAGAGCCAGTAGCCGCCGCGAACTCAATGGCCGCATCGTTGGCTGACGCACCACTTGCCGCCGCACCAAATGATGCCACGACACGGCTGTAGTTATTGCCAGTCAGTTCGGTGCCTGAGTTGTCATCACCGAATGATCCGGTTGACAGGCCGACATAGACATTGGTTGGCATTGTGTATGCCCCAACAGAAAGGACATGATCCAGCAGTTCATTTTCTAGGTAGTCGCTAAGGGCTGACATTTTTAACTCTCCGCAGAATTGTTTTGGCGTTGATAGATAGACTGTATCTGGAGCGATCCGGTGCCATAGTGAGCGCGTTGCTCATCGACCTTGATCTCGGTTATGGCAGTGTTAAAGCGTTGCATATACTGCGCCGCCCTAGTCTCGTCCAAAAGGTATGCGTATGCCTCGGCTAATGCGCCGTAAAGGTAGGCGTCAGGGTGGCGGGTCAGGACAACATTAGTCAGGTTGCTGTCAGACAGTGCCGACAGACCGCCCACATAGATAATTTCGGCAGTGTAACTGGAGTCAGGGATTGGCCGCAGTTTCATCTCGCCGCCGACAATACTGAAACCGAGGGGCTTGCCAGAGCCGTTAGATGGAAAGGTTGAGTCCAAAGATGTCGGGCTGTAGTAAGTCAGCACAGTCTTTGGGTCGGTGGCCAAGGTTATAGACCTCACTTCACGCAAGTCAGTCGGCAGGGCAATATATTCATCGCCGGATGTCAGAGTCGCAGTGGCTCGCTTTTCCTGATCTCGCGTCTCAAGTTCACGCGACATGCGCGACTCGGCAAGCTGAATAAAGTTAGGTACCTGCGAAGTCAGGTCATCACGCGCAAGGAAATTTGCGACAGCCGTTTTTAACTCGGTGTAGGTGCTGATGCTCATAGTGTTCCGCCGCCTGTCCTAAAATCACGATTCTGACTATCATTCAGCCAAGCCTTCCACGCCTTCGGGTTTTCGCGTGGACTGCCTAGCGTCTCCAGAAGATGATTATAAACTACGTTTGGTATTTCCGCCACATGATGAACGTGTTTCTGTGTGCCGTGAAAATTTGTATTGCTCCAGTCGTTGCTCATCTGCTTATTGATCTTTAGCAAATTGTCAAAGTTCTGGATCGTCTCAACGACTGCGGTGTCGCTGGCGTCTTGGTGCATCTTCATCACCGTGCCTGTCGCCGCATCGCTTTTAATAATTCTCTGCATCTTAATTCCCTTAGAAAAGTAAAGGGGGCGACACATGCCGCCCCCGCTAAGTCATTGATTATGAACCAGAAAGATCGAAAATTCCAGCGTGTGCCTTTGGAGCCAGCGGCTTTAACGCCCACTCACAGATGATCTGTGAACGCTCTGCGTCACCGTTCTTCGCCAGAGCAATCTCGGCAAAGTTACGACCATTCATTGTGCAAAGCTCAACGAATGCAGGGTCGATCAGGAACATCTTGTCGTTTGACATAAAGCGTGATGGAGTTGCCTCAACTGTACCAAAGTCAGTAAGAAATACTGATGTTGATCCAACGTAGGCGACTTCCTTCGCGGCAGTCATGTTCACGTCATTGCTGACAAGGTTGCCAGATGCTGACAGATCAGAGAAGTTCGCACGGTTAGTAGCCGAGCAAAGCATCATTGATGGGTTTCCGCCATCTGTCCAAGCGTCCTGCATTCCGTCTTCGATAAGTGCAAGTGAAAGCGCACGATCATCACCGTCAGTCACAGTGTCTGTGCCTGTACCTGCTGAGAATGCACCTGCACCCGCACCAACTGAACCGTTTGTGATCCAAGTCATCAGGGACGCAGATTTGCGTGGGTCTGATGCAGAACGTGCAACGTTTGTGTCAGTGATCGACTTCTCGATGTCTCTACGAAGCTCGATCGCTTTTAGCACTTTTTGATAATTGTGTTCACGTTGCCTTCCTGCTGTGTCAACAGCATCAAGTGTGCCAGACGTGGCGAATGACTTCACTGAAATCTGGTGGTAGTTACCGAGACGAACAGTAGGAGTAGCCGCCGCAGTAGATGCGTCAGCACCTTCGTTGACGTAGTTGTCAGCCGCCGCTGTGGCCAAGTCCTGAGTCTGCCACTCTGTGAAAACAGCAGATGAAGTGCTTTTCTTCATGTTGCTGAATGCAGGTGTCTCGGATGGGTCAATCCGATAAATAATATCGGCTAGTTCTTCTTTTTGGCCGATTGCGGCACTGGTAGCGAAAGTAGTCATTTTGTATTTCTCCTTGGGCTAGTTGCCCATCAAGTAGTTGACTGCGGCGTCAACACTGCCCTCTTTACTGAGGCGATCCAGTGCTTTCTTCCGCGAACGGGTTTGTACATCACTCTTAGTGCGAGGTTGCCCAGCCCTTGCCATCTTCGGTGCCTTCTGTGTGCGTTTCTTGGCGGCGGGTTTCTTACCTTGAAGATTGTCCCACTTCCACGCCTTGTAGAGAAGTTCAATCGCCCTTGCGTCAGACGCATTTGCGATTTCTTCCTCAGAAAACCCGATCCGCCTCTGAGCGTACTTGATGACTTCCTGACGCTCGCTGTCGCGGACATCTTCATCTTTCCAGTCAGGTATGCGGTTCAGCATATCTTCACGTTGCGTAACCAAGTGCTTTTTCATTTGCTCTTGCTGTTCAAGTGCTTGCTCTTGGGCTATGCGGTTTTGCTCTGCTTGTAACTGCTGGGAATACTCTTTTTGCTGATCCCACTCAGTCTTGTACAGAAACAAATCACGTTCCGACATTGTTTCGGCTAATGCTCTCCAGTCAGGCTCTTGCTGAGTTGTCTGCTGGATTTGACCTTGCAACACATCGAGATGTTGCTTGTAAGCGTCACGTAACTGCTTAGTCTCGGCGGCCTCTGCTTCAAAGGCTTTGCGTTGTTCTGCCAGTTCCATAGAACGCTTAGTGAATGCCTGTTGGCGCGAATAACCATTACGCAATTCATCCAAAGTTACCTCATGTTCCACGCCGTCAATCTTGACGGTGTAAGACTCAGGGGCTTCGATGTATTCGTCTTGGTCTTCGTCCTCATAAGCATCTTCGCCGTCATCGAAATCATCGTCCTGATCGACATCATCGGGGGCATCATATTCTGCCTGATCCTCTGCTGTGTCAGCCGCCTCAATCTCAGGCTGTTGAGGTTCGGCACTCTGTGCCTCTTCCTCTTGCCGTTCTTCTACTACATTGTCCTCTGACGGGGTGTTTAGAAGATTCAGTGCATCGTTAAAAGAAATTGCTCCGGTTCCGTTTGGATTGTCGGACATAAAAATCACCTTTTCCTTGTGTTAAAATTGTTTTGCATCTTGACTTGTTCAAGCTGTGCATTCGCCATCTTACCATCTTCAATTACAGTGTTAAAGTACCCCTTCAACGCCTCAAGATTCTTGAGTAACTGATACAGGCGTTCTCGGCTTTCGTTGTCAGTGACCTCGCTGTTGCGCCACGCGTCTATGAATTGCGCCTCTAGGTAATCAAACCCCTCCTGTAACAATTCGTTCCTTAACAACGCCTCGGCCTTCGCGGCTCTGGTTATAGCTTCCCTTGCTTTTCCCTCGTTCATGATAGTAGCGTGTACCCCTCTAATGATGGCCGTGTTCTGAATATATCAGGCCGTGTTGCACTTCCACGGCGGAATGCCAAGTTAGCCGCCTCAAAGTTATCTCCAGCACCGAATACTGAGCCAGAGAAGTCAGGCGCGACATCCAATAATCCCATTCGGGCGTATGCGGATGTGCCGTCAGTTCTATCGTCTCGCTGAACTCCGCCCATACCAGTGTCAAGGCGACATGCCTGTAAGTCTTCATCAAACATATATCCGGTCGGGCATCTTTCTTCGCCTGTCTCGGAATCCGTTAATGAGCCGACAACCTCTGGGCGGTCATCGCGGTACATATCGGCCACAGCTTCGCGCTGTGGCGCGTATGGGTCTGTTCCGGCTAGTAGCGAACCAGATGGTGATGCAAAGCCCACAGCGCGGCCTAGAGGGTCGCGTATGACCTGACTCTGTCGCGCCGCAAGGTCTGCTGGTGATAACTCTCCGCCACCTAGCATTTGACCAGCCAAAGAAGAAAGGCCAGCGCGTTTTGCAAAATTAAAATATGCTGGCACACCGAATGGCAGTGCTTGCGCTTGCCTTCTCTCGATGTCCAGCAAGTCTCTTTGTAGCTGTTCCAGACCCGCAACCTGTTGCTGATATGCTGGAACAACTAAACGATTTCTCTCAAGCGCACGCTGTTGCTCGATTGCCGCTTGCTGTGCAACAGTGGCGGCTATTTCGTCCTGACGTTGCTGTTCCGCAAACTGTGCGGCGGCTTGTTGGGCGGCTACGGCGGCGGCAGACTGCTCTCGGAAAGACTGCTCTCTTGCCCTAGCTAATTGTTCTTGCGGGTCATCCCTTCCGTGTTCCGCAACACCTTGCGACCAACCGCTACCCCCGCCCCAGCTTGCTTCTTGTGCGCTGTTCATACCTAAACCCTCGGCAAGTTAGTTGAAATTTCGGCATCGGTCACTGCCTTTGCCACTCTAAGTTCAGCCTCGGCTTGAAGTTCCTGCTGACGCAGTTCCATCTCCATAGCCATCTTCTCACGCTCTAGCTGTATCTCCAACTGCATACGCTCGCGCTTGAGTGCCATATCCTGTTGCATCTCGATCATCTTCGGATCAGGCTGTGGCTGTTCAGGCTGGGCTTGCATAGCGGCCATCTGTTGCTGGATCATCTGCGGCGAGTTGAAGAACTGATCCGCATCCTTAAATCCGCCAATCTCGGCAATAGACCGCAGTGTATTAACGTACTGGGGCATAGACACGATTGGGTTGTTCGCACCCAACTGCATCATGATCTGCTCCTGCTTCGCCGCAATCTGCGTCAGGAATGCAATCTTTGTCTCATCGTCAGATGTGCCGAGGCCAACTTGCACAACGCAGTCGAACTCAGATTCCCACTCGGCAGGGTTGATCGGCACAAACTTGTTACGCAAGCGCACGATGCGATCCTTGTTATCGTACTTGGTGACTAAGTGCAGGATGCCTTTGAACAACTGCTTGACGCCTGTCTCGGCAAAGGTACGCGCAACTGACTCTAGCTTGATCTGTGCGCCGCGAACCGTGGCAGACACGGCTGATGCGGTGCTTGATTGCAGTGCGTCTGCGTCCAGACCCTGCGATGCGGCACTCATGCCCGTGCGCTGTTGCTTGATCGTGTCAACGTAATCCATCAATGGGCGAATCTCTCCGCCAACCGATGCGCCTGTGATCTGCTGTAACATCCCAGCCTGTCTGACGCGGATAACCCCGCCAGCCGTGCCGTCCAGCAAATCATCGAGATTAACCTGTCCCTCAACAGCCGCCATACGCGGCAGGGTGGATGAGTACACGCTGTCTAGGTACTGGCGCATAAGGGTCGTCTTGATTACCTGCAAGTCCTCGGTCATGTCATAGATCGAGCGACCAATCAGGCGGTGCGGCATCATGATAGGCGTGACAGCCGCGAATGGGATGTGATCGAACGGCTCATTGTGCAGGATGTGCTGGCCTTCCGAGCCGATGGCGCAGATGCGGCGTCTCTCGGCAATGCCGTCACCGTCATAGTCGATGTTGGTGATGCACTCGTAATAGACAACCTCGCGCAGTGCCGGATCTGCGGCCTCTGTGCCTGTGGAAGCCTCTAGGTCTTGGAAACGCTGGGTTCGCTCGCTGTCAATGTCCAACTCGCTGACACCCGCGTGTGCTTCCACTTCCTCGCGGTCGTAGCCCATAGCAACAAGGTCACTGACGGTCATAGTCGTGCGGTGTGCCATAAAATGCGCCTCATCAAGTGAGACTGCACGGCGGGACACCAGAAATTCTTCTGGAGGGATGTTGATGATTTTAATCTTGCCCGACTTGCGTGTGACGCGGACTGACAGGTCATAGGTTGATGACACTGGGAACAGTTCGCCTGTCACCTCATCTGCATACGTCTCGGTGATGGTTTCTTCCTGCGACACGATCTCAACGTCAGGGTCGTCCATCAGCATCGCCAGTTCTTCGTCTGACAGGCCGTTATATTCTTCTTCGGTTACGTCCTCGGACTCATCCCAGTAGAACTTAACGACACCCAGCCGGAACAGCAAAGCATCCTTGAAGAAGGTATGAAGTAGCTGGAACCCATTGTTATCATTATTAATAACGTGGTTGACGTAATCTGACGCCTGTTCAGCCTTCTCAACATCCTCGGCACTGCGAGGCTTGAAGCGCACGTATTCATCATTTGATGTGAATACGCGCATGATGTTGGGGAGCATAGACTCTATGGTGTCGGCTACCTCTGTAGCTACAACTGACGACTTGCCAGCCACCTCATTACCGAGTGGCTCACCCAGATAGAAATCCATAGCGCGTAAACGCTGTTCGGTGTACTCGCTGTCAAAGTGGTTCAGCGCGTCATTGATTTCATTGGATACGATGCTACTTAGCTGGTAGTCGTCCATTTTGTCTTCGGCCATAGAATGCCCCTATTAGTTTGTGGCGTATTTGCCCAAGGTAGTGTTGTGGCTCATCTTAGGTTTGCGCTTGGGCGTTGCCATTGGCGCGGGACGCATGATGCCAGCCGAACCCATAGCCTCGTTCATGTCGCCCATAGTTGGCTTTGATTTTGGTAGGGGCATACCCTTTTTCTTGCCGTAGTTCATTTTTTTACAACTTTCTTTAGCTTGGATTTCATTTTGGGCTTAGTCTCCGAGCCTGTCATGCGGTCACCCTGAGACGTGTTGACGTGCTGGGGCTTTGGCTTGACATCTAGGCTGGGATTAGGGGACGGCGTAACCTTGCCCTGCAAGCAACGCTCCATATTAGAACAGCGCACAGGGTGCGCGCAAATATCACATAGGTTCATTTTTTCTTTGCCTTCTTCTTTGCTGTTTTTGCGGCCTTCTTAAACGCTGATGCTGTCGGCGCACCTTTCGCACCGACCTTCCGCATTTTCTCGCCTGATCCAGCCGCTATACGTTTACGTTTTGCTTGAATGTTAGCGTACAAACCCTTCGGCATTACCATTTCTCCTTGTTTGCCCAGTACGCCGCAGACATCTTGCCCTTGGCTATATTCTTTGCGTGGCGAGCCTTGAACGACTTGCGCCGCGCCATCTCGTATGCCGTCTTCTGCTTGAAAAAAAAAACGCTAACGCCCTGCTGGCCGAAGCGGATGGTTTTCACCTTGTCACCTTCCTTCGCCACAACAACGTGCGACTTGGTTGCATGAGATGGCGTCCTCTTGGGCTTATTATAGCCGCTAACTCCTGCTTTAGCTAGTCGGGGGTCTTTTGGTGCGCGTGGGGGCATTAAAACATTATCCCTGATGACTGTTGCTGATCCTGACGCATTCCCTGTCCTGCCGCAAGCAAGCCCTGACCGCCAGAAACAAACAAGGGGACACCCTCTTGGATAGACGCGCGCATTTTTGGTGTGATTTCGATGGTAAAGCGGTCACCTAAATCTTCAATAAATTTGTTACCAGCAAACGCATCTTTGTCAAAACGCTTGGCGACTTTCTTTGCGACCTTTGGGATTATTTCATCATAGTAAATTTCAAGACCGTCATTTCTCCACCTGTCAGCTTGTAATTCGCCTTGCGAAAATGACACAAATTTCTTGCCCTCTCTTGCGGCCTGTGTAAGAAGTCGTTTTATGCCAGCTTCTGCAAACTTTTCTGTGTTGCCAACAAGCGGAGCGATGGGAATGTCAGCCCTAAATTCGCCTCTAGTATCGTCAAGTTCGTCCCTTGCGCTTCTTACTCTAAAATCAAAGTCCATCATCTTTGTAGCAATGTCAACGCCATCAAAGTTTGATGGGTCTATTGGGAGTTCACGCCCATCTGCGGTCAACGCAACTTGATCCGTTCCTCGCAAAAGAGAGTTCATTTCTGCGCGACTGAGAAGTTCTGATCCGTCCTTTGCTTTTATAGCTAGGCCAGCTCTGGCGTAATCTTTATCAAGGTCATTTTTTGTTATTTCTTCACCGCCAATTTTTTTAGATATTTTATTCATAAAGTCCAAATAAAAAGCGTCTCTTTCGTCAACAGTGCTGTTTAGTTTTTGCTGTATAGGCTCTACTTGTTTTTTTATTTGAGCCAACTTTTCTCTATCTTTGGGAGTATCAAAGCCATATCTCCTTCCGCTTTGCCCCCAATCCGATTGCAGTTCCTCAACATATAAAACATCGTTTACGCCGCTTTCTGTATTACGATCTTTTGTTCTAACGTGGACAGCAATATTAGGCTCGTCAAAATGATCTGTCTCATAAAAATAACCCTTCATTCCCTCATACTCTGGTATTTGCAAAAGCGTTTCGCGATAGTTTGTGCCGCCATCTTCGACCATATCAGGTAGGTTAAACCTAGCACCACCAAATCCGCCAGACACAACGCCGTAATCCATAGCTAGGTCTTGTGCGCTGACTCGCGCCTCGGCTAGAGAGTTTTCACCACCGATCCTGTCACCATCTGCGTCATAAATGTCAAACCCCTCATTATCGTCCCCCATTATTTTGAAACCAGTGTCGGGATCAACAAGACGATATGTTGGATTCATGTTGTATTCTTCAAAAATTTGATCTTTAACCGCCGACTGCAAAGCATCAAGTGTCTCTTGCCCTATATCGTCCGCCGTAGGAAAGCCAACTTCATCTATTTTTTCAACTAATTCGTCTATTTCGTCTTTTGTCTTTTGACCACCAAACGCCCTATTAACATAAAAATCAGTATTCATGTAAAGCAAATCATCAATTTCGTCTTGAAGGTATCTAGGATCGAAATGTTCTTCGGGGGTCAAAACGTCTGCTCTGGCTGGAAAGTTCAAACCCTCAAACTCTGCCCCCTCAAGCACAGTCTCCTGCGGCCTAATTCGGTTTTCCTGCAACAGACTAACAAGTTCTTCGCGTGTAATCTGTGGCTGATCTAGCAATCCACGCAATTCCGGCGTAAACGCAATCTCGTCAGGCTTGACACCAGCACCTATCAACATCTTTTCAAATTGCTGTCCGGTTCCTTTGGCCTGTGGCAAATTCTTTGCGGCCTCTAACGCCTGACTGTAAAATCCTAACTCGTCAACATCTCTAGGCGGGATGACCCTAGTTGTGCCACCGCCACCACTCATTCCAAGTGCGCCGCTAGGCTTTGGCGCGAGCAAACCTGCACCAGTAAACATACCAGCCGCTTCGGCGGCGTCAGCCAGAACATCCTCAGACGGCAGTCCAGTGTAGGGGTCTATATCTAGGGGTATGCCGCCCATAGCGCGAGCAGATGTCCTCGCCACAGCCTGAATAGGGGCAGGGAATGAAAGCAAGGTTTCGCCAGATGGAGTTTTCGCAAATGGTAGGATCATGCCGGAGTCAGCATATTCACCCTGACCAAGCAAAGAACGCATCAATGCGTCTGTGTTTGGCCTATCAAAACCAGCATCATCAGCAAGCAACCCCTCACTATATCCGCGATACAAATCTACCATCTAAACTACCCAATTAGTGTTCGGTTTCAAACTGCGATTGGAATTATAACCCTTTGAGTAACCACCCGCAACCGCACCCTGACCCGCAAAGGTCAGCACAAACGCATCGGCCACGTCAGGCGACCTCTGGCCGCGACGCTTCATCTCGTCCTTCGACTCAACCTTCAACTTGCCGGACGACAGGTATTTATACCTTATTCCGGTAATCTCAGCTATCAGCGTGTCATCCTGCGGCACATGACAGTCACGCGCCTCAAACCACTCCCGCGCATTCCAGAACAATTCATCGCGCAACCGATTAAAGCGATCCTTCAAACTTGCCGACTCCGACACAGAGACACCGATGGCTGGCAAACCCAACTCGCGCAACCTGTCAGCAAGTCCGGCACCCAGACCAATAGCGTCAATGTATATCGCCTGTGGCCGCATACGGTACGGCACCGCGTCATGCTCAGCCAGCACAATACCCGCCAACTCCATCAAATCTTTGCCCTGCCACGTCTTGATCGGCTCGACCATCACCTGACCCTGCCGCTTGCACAGCGCAGACCTGTCACCGCCAAAACGCGCCACGTCCAGCCCCCACTCAACCGGAGTCGTCTCAGCCATCTGTATGTCGCGCTTGACCGCATCCTCAACCAAGTGCAACGGCACAAGCACGTCATCGGACTGCGTGGGGAACTCACCCAAAACACGCACGGCAAAGACATTGCTCTCCTCGCCGTATTTATTCGCCATATCGGTGATAAACTTGGGGTCAACATATTCACCCTCGCGGCATGACACGGTTATGCAGTGCCAGTTTTCGCGGTCAGAATGGAAGGCGTCATAGAAGTAGCCATCAGACCGCGTGGGGTTTCCGCACATGATAATCTTCGCGCCGACCGTACTCAGCGCACCCGATGCCGTCTCAAAGATGATATTAGGCACGCCAGACGCTTCCTCGACCACAAACAGCATATGCGGCGAGTGAAATCCGGCCAACGCCTCTGGGTTCTCCCTGCGGCTGGTACGCGCCACAGCAAACGAATCTGACGCACCCTTCAGGGCAATCTTGTCGGACTTAAACTCAAGCAAGTTTTTGAAGGCGGGGGGCATGTCCCTAGCCCAGCGATCTATCTCAGTCCACAGCACGTCCGATAGCTGGTGTGCGCTGTTCGCCGTCACGGCAACCTTGCAGGGGTAGTGCGTCATCAGCCACCAGAGCGTCACCCACGCCTCAAACGCCGTTTTCCCGACACCGTGGCCGGACTTGATCGCAACCTTATCGTGCGCCGCAATGGCCTCTAACGCCTCGCGTTGCCACTTCTGCGGCTTGGCACCGAGTATCTGCTCCACAAACAGCACAGGGTTTTCGCGTATGGCGGCTAATAATTCAACTTCGGTCTTGGTAGGGGGCATTGGTGTTTTCTCCGATATGGGGGGCATTTTTTTTCGTAGGCGTTAAGTGGCGGATATAACGAACAGGTGGGGGGGTGGTAGGGGTATATATATATTTACCCGCCCCCCGCGTGTGATTTGACGGGGGGGGTGCCAAATCTGGGGTTTTTTCGTTACGTTTTCCACTTTTGTCGCATAACCTCCATTATGCGTATTGGCTTTTGTTTGTTTACAGTTACTTAGCTACCCTGTGGATAACTTTATGCGCGATATGCCCTATTTGCCTATTTCTTAGGCATCTCATCGTCAACCGAAATCTGGTTAACATCCTCGCTCGCGCGTACTGATTGCGGTTGTGTGTTTTCTTCGTCAATTACGTCAGCGTGCTTGATACGCGCCGCATCATTAACCTGTTGCAATACCTTGAGGAATGAGTCACCCGCCTCAACCTTCGACTCGATGCCCATCCTGTCGCCATACACCTTTGGGATCAGCCTTGACGCTTGCCACTTCTTGTTATCCGACACCAGCCTTGCGGCTTGCGGATCAAGCATACCGGACAGCACGCTGTTGTTGATCTCGTCTAGCTGGTCAGCGTAAACCATACCGCGAGACGCCATAGCCGTCATGTAACGCCGTTCAAAGTCAGGATCGTCACATATCTTTCGCCAGACCGTTGTCCAGCTTGGCATATCCTTATCCTTCGCCACATTGCTACCAGCGCGTCCTGTTGCGACACGCTCTAAAAATACTGTGAACTTTGCCTCTGGGGTTTTATGCGCTGGCATCTGGATCGTCCTCATCTAACTCAAAACTAATACCAAAAGCCGTTTCTTCATCGTCAACGATGAACAACGGCTGGTTGCACTTGCTACAAACAACGGCTTGCGTCTGCTCGTAACACCTACCGCGTGTCTGGGCGTCACACCAATGGCAGACCACGTATTCATCGAAGAAGCGCACAAAATCACGCTTCTTTAGGTCAAACTTTAGCAGGTTACTCATCAGACACCTCTTTAACGGCGCATTCTGCCCCTGTGGCGGCGTATCCGGCTAAATCCACCCAACTATCCCAACCGACAGGCTTACCCGCCTCATCAAGCGGAATATCGCCCTGATTGATTGCCTCGATCTGTCTGGCTATCTTTAGGCAAGCCATAGCTAGTGCAACCTGAGTCGGCTTGACCTTTACCCCGAACACCAATGACCACATCTTAGCCACGCGCTTGTGGTTGTCATAAACCGACCCATAAGCCTCCCCACGATCTCTTACTGTTGCCTTTGCCTCATCCAGCATCTCAAATCTATTCATCTTTTTTTCTTTCTTTAATTTCTAATTTACAAACAACGCACACAGCAACCTCGTCACCCTGCTTTAGCTGTGCGCGGCAGACGGGGCAAGCACCATCTCGCAACCGCCTAGCCATTAATCCGTCACCCTGCTCAATCATGCTACCTTCCCTTCTTAAATCTAATCCTCGGCGTTTCATCATCCGGCACCTGCTCCCAATCAGCAAACGCCACCGACAGAGGCTCGGTCATGCCGTCATGCTCTAGCGGCCAAATCTCGACAGCCACACCCGCCTTTGTTTTCTTAATGCACACAGTCATGTTACGAACATCAATCCAGCCCTCTTTTGAATACATAACATACTCACGGCCTTCATAAAGCATTTCTCGTGTCTCGCTTTCGCGTCCCTGCGGTGCAGGTAGCGGCTCATTAGAATGGTAGTTCGTCATCAAGATGTACCTCTGTTAATGTTTTCTGTTTCGTCACGCTATCAACCACCGCGCCATCAAACATCCCCTTGATAGCGTCCAGCGTCTTTGCTTCCTCATTTTCTCGCCACGCACCAATGATGCGTCCGATCTCCGCCACAGAGTAAACAATCACATCACGGTTATCTTTCTGCACCCGCGACACCTCGGCATCGGTCTTGGCAATCGCCAGCACCTTTCCATCCTTCATCGGTGCCTCCCAATGCTCTCCGGTCAACTCTGACGCCCCAGCAAGCACTGCCGCCTTCTCCAGAGCCTTGATGCCCCGAATGGTCGTCTGCACCTCCTCCTCGACCGCTATCGGGTCAACCTTGTCAATCGCCGCATTCATCTTATCCATCTGCTCATGAAAGCGATCCCGCAATTCAGCCGACACAAGATAAGGCAATCTATCGACCCCCCATCGCAGTTCCGCCTCACTCATAACCAGATCATATTGGATCAACCACTCCTGCACTTTCTTGTACGCCCGATCTGTCGGCGCGAAGTGTTTCTTGACCACAATATTGTCAGGCTTCCTAGCCCTCTTACTTTTCCTCTGATAAGCCATTCCATTTTCCCTTCTTATCCTAAAACCGTACCGATGCGATGCACCGTGCGATGCGATTGCGCCCCCCTAGGGTGGGTCGCATCGCACACACGTGTGACGCACCATCAATCACACGTGTGATTTGAGCAATTATGATCGCACATTTTCTTCTAACCCCCTGACAATCCACACTTTATTATTTTCAACGGCAATCACACGCTTAGTTTGCAGTGCATTTCGCGCATCTCGGCGTGCCGGAGCCTTGGAATCGGGACATTTTAGCCTGTGTGCGTCATGCCATTGATCGACATGAACCTCCCTAACGCCCCTATCAATGAGCAGGTTCTGGAGCGACTCCAGCGCAAGTTTCTGCGTCTCTGTTAATTGCTCAGACTTCTTCTTCTTGTCCGGCTCACCGACCTCGACCATCACAATGCTCTGATCGTCTATTGTGGCGACTGGCACCATCTCAAAGTTCATGTCGGGAACAACCTCTGCATCTTTCTGCTTTTCTACCTTAAGCGTCACGATGCCATCGAAGTTCGTAACAGACATAGCCGCATCAACGCCGCCAAGAAGGCTAGATGAGCCTCTCATACCCTTCGCACTGTCCTTGCCAGCGTGATGCACCGCCAGCAACGCAGAGCCTGTGTGCGCCTTTATTTGGTCGCAAGCATCCACGAACAGCCCCATATCGGTTGCGCTGTTTTCCTCGCCGCCGAGCAAAGCCCTTGCCACGGTATCCACGACAACCATCGTGAACTGCTCGCCGATACTGTCAATCGTCATCTTGAGCCGCGCAATGTCCGCCTCATCGCGGAAATTCACCGCCGTTGGCAACACATACAGGTTCGCCGTGTCGTGCTTGCCGTGCCACGCCTCCCACGCCTTCACGCGCTTGCCCATACCGCCGACACCCTCGCCAGCGATGTAAAGCACAGACCCGCGCCTAACCGCCCTATTTTGCCACGCTAGGCCGTTTGCAATAGAAAGAGCCATATCGATAGCCAAGAACGACTTACCGGACGCTGGTGCGCCGTACATGACCGTAAAGCCGTGCAACGTCACAAGACCATCCACCGCCCACGTCACAGGAGGCATCGCCTTTAGCTGGTTGGTCGTCATTACCTCAAACGGCACGATTTCTGCGCCGTCAGCGTCAATAACGATCTCCGGCAGTGCGTCAGGCTCCGGCGCACTGATGTCCGCCTCAGTGACCGCGCTGGCCTTGGCAACCGCCTCACCAAGCGTTGCGGCATCGTTGCCCTGCGCCAGCCAGTCCACGACATCACCCTTTGGTGGCAGACCATTGAGGCTCACCACCTTGATCTTTGACGCCCTGCCCCAGAGTGTGCGCTTGACCTTGTCGGCGTGTGCCTCACCCGCATTATCATTATCGGGCAGTATCACGACATTACGGCCAACAAAATAATCAGCCAGTTCAGGCTTGAAATTACCTGCGCCGCCTGAGTTTGTGGTGGCAACGAACCCGATCTTGATAAGTGCGTCAGCCGCCTTCTCGCCTTCAACTATGAAAATAGGCGCGTCTGGGTTCTGCATTATGCCCATTAAATTATACGGCAGTGGCTCGACATCCTTGACAGAGTTCAGCCAGCCGCCCTTGCCGTCCGGTCTGCGCTGTCTAAATGTCTTCGGCTCATACCGCAAAATCTGGTAGCCCAGTTCGCCGTCAGCATTATAATATTCGTATATTTTGCTAATGTACTGCTTTGGTACTAGAGATTTTTGTGCCTGTCGCTGGATGCCGAACTCTTTTTCAAGCGTTTCGGCAACCGATCCAGAAATTGTGACCTTGCCGTAGTTTCTGACGATGTCCACCACACCGCCGCCTTCCCCCAGTTCAAAGTCGTAATAGGTTGATTTTTGTAAGTCTAATTCTTTTGAGCCGTGCGTACCCCAGCGCAGTGTCCGGCCTTTGACCGACATCTTCGCATTAGGCTCGCCCCAGTAGTGCTTTGCTACCCTCTCGGCGTGTGCAGATATATTTGTCATTGCTAACCCCTCTTTTCCCTTTCCCTTGTAAGTGGTGCGGCAGGGGCAAGGGAAACCCCCGCCGCACCCCTGCACTAGAACAGTGGGTCAGCCGCCGCCTGTGCGGGTGGTGGTGATCCCGCAGGTGCGCTAAAGCCCACATCCGGTGCAGGTTGGGTTGACGGCTGGGATGGAGCGACCCCGCCGTCAAACATTGCCGGACGATCAATCCATTGATTGATTGACCATTCGGGAACCTTAAATCTCAACTCGCCCTGCGGCGTGTCGATCTTAACAGTCTCTGTGCCGCCGATGGTAACCACCGGAGTCTTGCCAGCGTTTGCCGCCTGACCAGCCACAAACTGATCGTGCAACTTATCCATAGCACGCATAACCGTCTTGGCACTGTGAGAGAACTCACGCAGTCCCAAGTCACCGCTTGCGATTTTTACGCGGAAGCACTGCTTGTGATCGTCCGATGGCTTTGGCGGCATACGCTCGCCAAGATTGACCATATGAAAATCTGGTGCGCCTGTCGCAAAGGACAGCCAGCCGATCTGCATATTGTCGAAATCCATCGCAAAGCTGATCGGCAGGGTCATCTCGGTTTCATTCTTAACCCAGCCACTGCCATCGTTTTCACGATCCACCTTAATTAGATCACCAGCCTTGGCATCCCATTTTACGATTGGTGTGATGTCACCACCACCAGAAGATTCAGTCTGTAATCCTAACGCCATAACATTTTCCTTTTCTGTAACGTCATTGATTTTGGCTCACGATTGTGAACCCACTGATCGGATAGAACGCGCAGATGTCCACATCCTGTGGGTCATTGCGATCTGTCCGTCCACCCATCCTTAAATCAAGCGGATGGGCAAAGTCAAGCCTTGCGACACAATCTGTGTATTTGCAGATCAGGTAGCAAGGCAATCCGGTCTTGCGTGTCAGCGCGTCTGCGGCCAAGACTTTTGACAGCGAAATCATCACTGTCGGATATTTATTCATATGAAAACTGCGCGTCTTGACCTCGGCAAAGCCAAGGCACTCTGTGTCCCTGAATATGGCAAAGTCGAGCCGATACTGCATAGGAAGCTTTCGCAGACTGTAGCCCAAGCCCGACACGATGTCGGCAACTTCCTGCTCATTTTGCAGGTCTTTGGTTGTCTCGTACTTAGGACGCATCGGCCAGCAACTCGCGGCACACCATCATGAATGTGTCCCAGTCCATCTCGACAGCGTACCGCCAGTCATACTTATCTTCGCCTTCCTGCGTACCAAACTGACCCAGATCAGCCACCGCCTGCAACGGCACACGGCACCGTATGGGCTGGCGATCATACTTATAGATCAGAGCCGGATAGCTGTCGTTATCGGCAGACCTAGCCGCCGCGCATATCTGATCCCACCACGCGGGCTGACTACTTGTACCCTGACCATATCGCTTTAACTCCAGCATAAATGGGAACGCCTTTCCATCCTCTCGCGTCAGGTCATCCAGCCCAGCCTTCTGATACTGCCGAAGGTTACGGTGAAACTTGATGCCCAATGCCTCGTGCAAAGCCTTGGCGACATCAAGCTCAAATTTTGCTCCCTTCGCACGTCCTCCACCCGCTTTCATTTAACAGACCTCCCCAGCCGCCTTGGCAACTTCCTTGAGTCGCTCATCACGCAGTTCATGCAAACCCTTTTCGATCAACTCATCGGCCAGCGATGCCATCGATCTGTGCGCCGAATACTCTAATTCGTCCTTTAATCCAGCCGTTGTGCTTGTTCTGAGCCGGAGCAGTGTTGCTTTAATTTCAGACACTTAGCGTCTCCTGTAAAAATAATATGATATTTAATTACGATTATACTTGTATCACGTCAATATATATCTTATCTATAGAACATCGCTGGAACATACCAGCACTAACCAAGGGAGAATATAGAATGACTAAACAAAATACAAAAAATCATCACGCAATGATGAGCATGATTGGTGAGTACAACACGTTCAGAGATTATGTTAATCGCCCTCAAACTCAGACAAATGCGGACATTGCCGCATTCAGTGCGGTTCGCGCCTGTGGTTATTGCCTTGAGGCTGGCTATGACCCGCAGAGCGTTATCACTGACGCACATGAGTTTGTGGATGAGTGCAAGCGTAAACTTATGGCGGCGGCTTAACAGCCCCGCCCCAACCAAGGGAGAATATAAAATGACTTATAACCGTGAAGAATATCTCGCAAAGCAAAAGGCTGAGTCTATTGCGCGTAAAAAGCCGATCCGCGCTTTTTGCAATCACATTATGTATTCCGATGTCGAGCCTTATGAGGTTGTTGAACGCCGCACCGAAAACAAGGTAATGGTTCGCATGATGGACGCAGATCGCCGTGACGACTGGAAGCCAGAAATAATTTCTGGCGGGTTTTCTGGCCACTGCGTCAACAATGGAGATCAGCGAAACGCTTGGGACATCAAGCAGAATGAGGCTAACGCGCTGATCGCTGTTCGTTGGTCAAACGCTAAGACAGGGTGGTTCGATAGTTCTGGTGGCCGCTATTCGATGGAAGATGCGCCCCGCAAAAAGTATGACTTCAACTTCTAATAACTGGCGGGGCTTAACAGCCCCGCCCGAAAGGGGAAAATAAATGACTCACTTTGAAATTCAATATTTTTGTAAAAGGGGTAAGTGCTTCCGCGTTGACGTATTTACCAAGCACGATAACGCCAAACACTGCTTTGAAAAGGCTTTAGATGAAGCGGTTCGCTTTCAAAAGAAATACTCTGACGATCCGCATATGAGCAATTTTATTGCCTTTGAGATTCAATTTTTAGAGTTTGACGATGAGATAGATTTTATGGCCGAAGTCAACAGGTGGTCGGCGGATAAATTGTTTCCTGAGATCGCCAGAAAGGGAGAATAAATATGGACGTGGTAAACATAAATGAATTGCTGGACGACTCGGACAGGGAAGTTCTTATGAACTTTGTGTCCGACATACTTCATGAGAAGAAGTATGAGACTGTGCGTCACTTCACGGTCAGCCTTCTGGCCGTGGCATATGGGGGTGAGGAAAATGCCTGAACAAAAACCATATTGGTTCGTGGTCGAGAATGCCTTCACGCCGCGTGGCGCAAAGGTCAGCCGACCATACGTTGACAAGGCTGATGCGCTTGAGGCGGCATATGCAATTCACGACAGGCTGTGGATGCCCAAGACTCGCATCCACGATGGTGAGGTATGGGTGGGCAAAGTTGTGGTTATGTCTGAGTCCCGCCTCAAAATGAATGGCTGGTACACGAAGCCTGAGAAGAAATCCAATTATGCAAAAGGGAGAAAGAAACATGACATCACGCGCAGATGATATTATCGGTGGGATTATTATCCTGATTTTTTTCTTGGGCTGGTTCGACTGGCTCTGGATATTCGGCATCGAGTCGTCACGCTCTTGGACGTGGTGGTATCTCTTGTCAATCTGGGGGGCGAGCTGATGGAAATTATTACGTTACAACAAGCAAAGGCGCAGGGGTTGAAAAGGTTTTTCACTGGCGATCCTTGCTGTAACGGTCATATATGTGAGCGTTATTGTAGCAACGGATTGTGTGTTGAGTGCAGAAAGGTTGTCGGCGCAAAACATTCTGAGAAAAGGCGTCAAGAAGAAAACAGGCACCCCTTTCAACACAAGATTTTATCTTTCATTAACGCTTACAAAAAATGCGACCACCGACCCACTTGGGATCAGGCATTACGCGCCGTTGAAAACAGGCTCTCTGCTGATCGCGCTGGGTTTAGCGTTTACGACCCAGAATACCCCTGCACACACGGACACATATCCAATAGGCGGGTGAAAGAAGGTATGTGCGTCAAATGTCAAAACGATGCAGGTCGTGCTAGGATAAAAGAGAAGCGAAAAAACCCAGAATATAAAAAGGCTGATAGTGCTAAGTCTTTGCGTTACTACCACGACAATAAAAAAATTATTGCCGAGAGGCGCAAAAAAGATTGGCGTTCTGGAAAAATAAGAGACAGGCAGTATGAATATTATAAGAAAAACAAATCAAAATATTGTGCGCTTGCTGTTCACTATCAAATGAAGAAAAAGATGCACACCTTGTCCTGTGTTCCGTCAAAGAAGTTTATTTCTTTCTATAAAAAACGCGATGCCCTTACATTCAAGACAGGCATCCAGCATGAAATTGACCACTATTATCCGTTGCAAGGTAAAACTGTTTGCGGCCTTCATGTGCCGTGGAATTTGCAAATTATACCGGCCTCAGAAAACAGGCAAAAGCATAACAGTATGCCCGAAGAATTTTATGGGGCTAACCACACACCACCAATTTGGGAGCAGAGTGATGCCAAATAAAATCACAATCAAGCTGACCAAGGGTCAGGCGCATGCCGTGATCGATGCGCTGATGGATTACATATACGATCACCCAGACAGTGACCTTGAGTCTGAGAAAGTCAAGGCACTGGTCGATGCTTACACTGAAATTCTAAACCAAACCGTGAAGGGAACAAAATAATGCAGTATAAAAAATATGAAAATCTTGTGGTTGATCTTGCTAAGGCTAAATCGGATCGCAACGTTGAAAGTATAAGAGCAAATGAGGCCGAGCAAAAAGCAGAGATGTTTCGGGAACAGTGTCGTGATGTTGTTTGGAGTTTACTTAGTGAACGCGAAGAAATTAAAGAATTGCGCAAACAGCTAAAGAGTGCCAATCGCAAGGCAAGCATCTGGAAAACTAAATGCCAAAACTTGCGGGGAACAAAATAATGGTAGGTAAACTTACGCCGGATACACTTATTTCAGCATCACGCATACCAGTATTGATGGGCGTCAGCCCATACGAAACACCAAACGAACTGATGCGTTCCATCTTAGATGCTCGTCAGGGCAAGCCGAGACAATGGCTAGATCAGAACGAACCTATGTTCTGGGGAGACACGCTGGAGCCAGTCATATTGACCGAGGCCGCAAAGCGTCTGAACCTGACAGATGTGGTTCTTGACTTTGATGCGGCGGTACACCACCCATCGCTACCGCTTGCCGCCTCGCTGGATGGCAAAGGCACAGGCACCCAGATGGTCGCTCATGATCCAGCCAACGGCATCTACTGTCCGCAGGGGCAACCTGTCGATATAAGCGGCGTGGGCGTCCTTGAGGCAAAGAACACCAGCGTAATAGCCGAAGACACCCCAGCACCGCACAGGGGCGTCCTACAGCTACAGGCGCAGATGATGTGTACCGGATATGAATGGGGTTGCGTTGCAGTGCTGTATCGCGGCGGTGAGTTGCGCCTGTTCGTGTATCAATCCGACCTTGTGGTTCAGGGTGAGATTGCCAACGCGATCCGCGAGTTTGAGCGTAACATCGAGATGGGTGACTGGTATCCCGCCACCACGTCAGCAGACGCCAACGCCGCGTGGAACAATGTTGACGATGGCGCGCCGCCACTTGATCTGGATGACGTGCCGGACGCAGATTACTGGGCTGGTATCCTGATTGACGCCAAGGCGCAGAAGAAAGCCTTGGATCAGGAGATCGACATTGCTGAGACGAACCTGAAAGAGATGCTGGGCAATCATGAGGAAGGCGTTGTGACTAATGACGGCTCGCGTTATTACATCAAGTGGCCGATGCGTAAAACTCGCGCACAGCCAGCCAAGACGGTTGCCGCGAAGCCTGAGTCGATTGTCCGGCAGAAAACCCTGACGGTGAAAGAGGTGCCAAATGGCTAATCTTACAAAGGCACAGAGCGAGGTGTTACGCTGGATAGCACGACACCAGCGCAGGTACGGCTTCACGCCCTCAGTGCGCGAGGTTGCGGCGGGAATGGGTAAAGGCGTCACGACCATTCAGTACCACATCCACAACCTTGTTGATCGTGGCGCAATCAAGAAGCCAGCCGGAGTGCATCGGTCTATTGAGATACAGTGAGGAGAAGTGATATGCAGTACAAAGAATGCCCAGAGTGTTGCGGCGAAGGCGAGATCGAAACCGAGACAGCCGTTTCGGATTACCAATGCGGCGGATATCTTAGGGGCGTGGTTGTTGAGTGCCACGTCTGCGATGGATCAGGCGAAGTCAAAATAGATATATTTGAAAGCTAGGGTCAGCGCGTCGGTGCCGCTTTATGCCCGACTCTCCCTCGACTTGCCCCCACTGCCTAAAAGCGGTGGGGGTCTTTTTATTTCTTGCCGATGAACTTGGATGCGCCGCGCATTGCGAAGGTGGCCGACACAATCAGGCCGAGGCTGTATTGATACCACTCAGGCATCGTTGACAGAGCCGCAAACCCATCTGCCACCACCTGACGCCCCCAGTCGCCGCAGAACGCAAGTATAAGCGGCACAGAGAACAGCACGGTCAGCCATTCATCCTTCCAGCTAGTCAGGCTACCCTGCGCCATTATCTTTTCCCAGCCAGCTTCATGCGTTGCGGCGACCTTCATCACCTCTGCTTCCGCTTTAGCCTTTGCGACCTTTGCCTCGCTGGTTGCCTTCTTCTCGTCCGCCTTGCCCTTGAGCCAAGAGCCAGCCAGATCGCCCACAATCGGGATCAGTGCCTGTATCATTCTTCAAAGCCTCTCTGTTTCGCCTTGCCTGTTCTTCTGTCGTGCGGTTGTGCATGTCCCATATGTGGTGCATTACTTTTCATGCCCCAGCCAGACTGCAAACGCGCCTGTCATTGCGCCAGTCACGGTGGCCGTCAGTGCTGTCGCCTGTGATGTCATCGACTCAGGCGGCAGAGCCATAAACCAGTGCAGTGTGTCGATGTACATATACGTCATGACGAACATCATGAGTCGCGGAAGTATCTTCCATTTCAAAAACCGTTCCATCGTGAACTCAGCCATCAGCCAGCCCCCTCATACGCGCCACCAGACGCCTTGCGCGGTTTGGCACCTGTGTGTACCACCTGCTGTCAACCATCTCGTCTGCGGCCTTCTGCCAGTCCCTAGCGTCAACGCCAGCCTTCATGCCGACAAACTTGGACAGGCGGGGGCGACCCATATTGAACATCATGTTTGCGATGATGTGCTGGCATTCTTCCGGCAGTTCATCGAAGTCACTGTAAAGCGCGTTGCACTCGTCAATCGTCACGGCCATATCCAGCTTGAATAGCTGGTTCACTCGCTCCTGCTCAACCACTGTGCCGATTGGCTGGCCGTGTTCTGGGTCAGACTCAACAATCAGGTGACCGATGCCACACGTTGGCAGTCCGAGGTGATCCAAGTATATCTCATACTTGCAACCCTCATCCTCGGCAATCTCCTGCCGCAGTTTATCCAAGTTCATCTGTTCTTCCTTTCTCGGACGATTTGCACCGCCCTGTCCCAAGTATCCGCCTCAATGTCCGGCGTCTCAAAGTAGCTTGGTTTAAGTCTTTTGCTCTGCTGGTTGACCTGCTCCGTGGCGAGTGCCACGCACCGCCGAGCATCAACTGCACATAATAGTAAGACATCATAATCTGTAACCGTTGGTAATGTTTTTGCTTTTGACTTGCCATTGCCTGACGCAAGCTGAAAGTGATATCCGGCTGTGTGCTTGTCCCGATCCTTGAGCAGAGACGCGGACTTGACTTGCACACGTATGAACTCATCTTCATACCAAGCAACTAAGTCAACCTTGTCCTGCTGTGCCATCGACACCCGCCAGCCTCGCTCTAATATGTAGGCGCAGGATATGTATTCACCAATCAGCCCGATTGTAGTTGACAAGATATTACCCGCCCTTCAAATACATAACCCACAAGGTTAGACCGCCTATAGCTAAAATAGCTATTATGACTACT
>ENA-OUOG01001348-OUOG01001348.1-marine-metagenome-genome-assembly--contig:-NODE-1348-length-28911-cov-5.494520_pt1 | contig 28911 bp, 14 predicted proteins | sample MGYA00248635_ERZ508505 | MGnify/ENA primary metagenome ERZ508505 (study PRJEB26176, sample SAMN06267871) | marine metagenome | isolation source: Saanich Inlet, British Columbia, Canada | place: Pacific...
TGCACGGACGCCTTGATCCGCTCGTCGTACGTCGACGTGCTGATGCGCAGGCTCTGCATCGAAGGCAAAGGCGCGTCGCACGGCAAAGGCCTGTACGCGGGGTTGGCCACCGGCGCGCTTTTCGCGCTTTTCCCGGCGGGCTCCGTGAGTTCCACGACGCGCTCCTGTTGCACGCACGTCTCCAGCCAGTGGCACGTGACCTGCTTCGCGCGCTCCGCCGCCGGCACCGCGAGCAGCGCGCGGCGCTCCTCCGCGGTGGGTGCCGCGGGACACACCACGTACTTCGCGCTCACAGGGGCGAATCCGCGCTTGGGATCCAGTACGGCGACCGCGATGCCTGAGCCGGCGCTTATGAACTCGCGCGCCGCGTCCTCCTCTTCGCGCGACAAGAGCGGCGAGAGCGCGATTCGCGCGCCCCGGAAAACCGCCGCCGCCGCGCTCGGCCCGCCGCCCTCGTCCCCGCCCTCCGCGAGAGCACACATTCCGGCGATTCCGTGCCGCTCCACACCGTTCGCGGTCTCCGGGACCGCGAACGCGGTCGCCGGGAGCTCCGTGCCCGTCGCGGGGAACTCGGAGGCGCCCGCGTCGGGCGGGCGGTTCTGGTCCGCCGCCGCCGCCGCGGCGATCGCCTCCGCCTCGGCTTCCTTCGCCAGCGCCGCGCGCGTCAGCGGGTTGGGCGCCGCGGGGTCACCGCCGCGCCGCCGCGGCTCAAACTCGGGCGCGCGGTCCGCGCGGCCGCGCGCCACCTCGCGGAGGCCGCGCGGCCGAGCCTTCTCCTCCGGGCGTTCTCCTCCGCGGCGAGACGACGTCTCCGCCTTATCGTCGCGCGGCGCGCCCCGCTCGCGCGCCACAGGCTCGGCGACGAACAGGCTCGGCGCCACGAGGTGCGGCTCCTCTTCCGCGACGCCCAACTCCGCTTCACACGCCTCCAGCCAGCTCAAATGCACGACCCTGTCCCTGAACTCCTTGAGCCCTCTTAGTGACCCGGGGGGGGGATCGTCTGTTACCACCACGTGCGTCGCCTTGGCGGGGTTTGAAACCGTCCCCGCGCCCGCGCGCCGCACTAATCGGAGCGCGCGCCTGTGCTCGTCGGAGTCCCTCTCGAAGCCGTACAGGCACACGCGCGTGCTTAACAGGAAGCACGACCCCCAGGGCACGAGGCGACCGGCGCGTTCCTCGGCGTCCTCGGCGGAAAAGTCTTCGTCTTCGCCGGCGTCTTTTGATTTCCGCGCGGACGAGTCGCGTCGCGTCGTTTCAACCGCCGCCGCGACGCGGAACTCGGTCTCGTCCGCTCTGCTTCTCACGGCGATGCACGCGTCGACCCATTCTTTTTTGACGATGCACACGCCGTCCCATCTGCTGGCGTGCGCGTACTTCGCGGAGGTGGTGTCCGCGGCGATCAGGTGCGTGCACACGCCCTTGACCAAGTCAGAGGCGTACGCGCCGCCGTACGCGACGACTCTTTTTTCAATGTCGGCGCGCTCATCCTGCGAGTGGCCGGTGACGCACACGCTGAGCCCCGCGAAAGGAGGCGGGCGGTACCCGCTCGGCACGTCCGGCCCGTCCAGTTTGATGAACGCGCCCGCGGCGACGCTGTCCCGCAGCCACGCGGGCGTCGCCGCGGGCACGCCCCGCGCGCGCGCCAGCAAGTACTTGGGGGAGTTGACCGTCTTCGCGACGCAGAAGTCGAACGGGTCGTCCTTGGAGAAGCTCAGGTTCACGGTCGCGCCGAGTCGCTCGGCGAGCGCCACGATCTCGTTCTGGTGCGTGGAGGGGACGGCGGTCAGGGGCGGTCGGCGGTCGGGTGGGGGGCGCGCGGCGACGACGGTCGCGCGACGAGAAAAAGATGTGGGCACCGAGAGATGTGGGCACCGAGTTGTGGACGAGGGTCACGCGCGGGCGACGACGGATCCGTACCTGCTCTTCCTCGACGAGCCCGGTGACGATGAGGATGGGGCCCATGGCGACGTCTCACCCGCGCGCTGCCACGGGTGAGGCGCTGCCCTCACACTGCGCGCGGAACGAGACGGATCTCGATTTTGAATATCGTCGTCGGGCTCACGAGACGAGGGCGGAAAGCTGACAAAGCTCTTCCCGACATCTCTAAAAGCCCCGAAGCCTCACTCCGCCGGCGCGATGGTGGCGTCGTTCGACTGCAGGTCGCCGTACGACCCCGCGGCGTACGCCGCGGCGGCGCTCGAGGAGCGGCTCGAGGAGACCCGCACGGTGTACGCGAACGTCTTCTTCGGCGTGGGCGTGGGGGCCGCCGCGAACGGGTACGTGGCGTGTGGAAGCAGCACGGGCGCAATCAGCGTCTTCAACGTGGACCATCTGCTCGCGGGCGGCCCCGAGAACGATGTCGCCCCAGCCTTGGTGCTCCCCGCGCACGAAGGTGCGGTGTACTCCCTCGTGGTGCACGCGGAGGAGGGCATCCTGTGCAGCGGCGGTGACGACGGGCGGACCGCGGTGTGGCGCGTCGACGCGCTCGTGGCTGCCGCCGACGACGATGACGAAACGAAAAAGAAAAACGTGCGCCCCGCCGCCGCATTCGTCAACCCGCAGCGCGGTTTGCCCCGCGGCGCGCAAAGCGCGATCCCGGAGACCAACGCTGTAGCGTACGACGGCTCGCGTGGCGTGCTCTTCGCCGCCGCGGGGGACGGCGTGTGCTACGGCTGGGATGTGCGCGAGGCGCGTAGCTCGCCCGCCGCGCGTTTGCGCGGCCACTTAACTGGGAAACCGCTGCACTGCGCGGCGGCGAGTTCCGGCGGCGGCGCGAGCGGAACGGTAGTGACCGGCTCGGAGGACGGCACGGCGCGCATTTGGGACGTGCGACGAGAGACCGCGACGCACGTCGTTAACCCGTACGCCGCGACGAGCGTCTCGAGACATTCGGAAGAGGCTTCCGACGTCTATATTGGCGACGGGAAAAAACCTCTTTCGAACGACAGACGATGGGTCGGGTGCGTGGCGCTCGACGGCGCGGAGAATTGGTGCGCGATGGGGAGTGGCGGTGGCACGGTGACGATGTGGTCGTTCGCCGCTGGCGCATGCGCGTCGCGCGTGACCGCGGGGCGGGGCACGGCGATGCAGGCGGTGAAGCTCACCGGGGAACACGTGGTCGCCGCCGGGAGCGAGCCGCACGTGTTCCGCTGGAACCTCGCCGGGAAGCTCATCTCGAGGCAGCCGTGCGGACCGGCGTCGGTGTTCGCGCTCGACGCCGCGCGCGCCATGACGGCGGTGGGCGGCGTCGGGGCGACGGTGGAGATCTTCTCCGCGCTCGGCACGAAGGTGGCCACGGCCAAGTGCGCGTGACGTTATCCTACCGCGGTACGTTGTACTAAAAACCTTCATCTCCAAAGCTCTCACGACGGCACAGCCGCTTCGCATAACGCCGCGTCCTCCCGCGCTCCCAGTATGTCCGCGTACGGGTCGTCCTCGTCGTACAGCGCCGCGCAGTCGTACCCCTTGAGCGAAAGCACGTACCCGATGAGCCGCAGCGCGTGCGCGGCGTCGAAACGCACGTCTTTCACAGTGGCGGTGACCCCGTAGTCGTCCACGAACGAATCGCGCGCGCCGTACTCCTTGGAGCACTTCTGGCACGACGGACGCAACCCGCTCGCGCGCGACGGGTCATCCGGCGCGCGCTCGTCGAACAGCATCGACGCCCGGTACGTCGCGTTCGCGGCCGCGATGTCCGCGTCGTCCACGAACGAGGACCCCGCGGCGACGAACGCGTCCACCGCGGCGCTCGCCACCGCGTGCGCGCCGGAGGCGACGCCGCCGCCGACGCCGGCGGTTTCGCCCGCCGTCGGCCCGACGTCCAGCCCCGCCTTGATCTCCGCGAACGTCGCGCACAGCTCAGCCGCGAGCGACGCCTCCGTGGTGGCCGTCGCGGCCGGCCCTCTCGGCGCGCCGCACGCGGTCGCGCCCGCGGCGACGGTCATCACCGTCGCGGGGCACGCGCACGTCTCGACGACGGTCACGCCGTCAGCCTCCGTCGCGACGGCGACGGCGCCGCCGACGTCTAAACACGAAACGCAGTGCCCGCCGAAGCGCGCGCTTCGCGCCTCGCCGGCGGCGCAGGCGCCCATAGACACGCCCGCGCCCAGCCCCGCGGTGGTCGCCGCCGCGTCTCCCTCCGCGAGAAGCGTCGTCGACACGGACGCGCGCGTCAGGCACTTCACGCCGCGCACGTCGCCGCGCACGGCGTACGTCACGCGGCTCGCCTCGGCGCCGCCGGCGCCCGGCGGTTCCAAAGAGCCGGGCGCCTCGTACGTCACGGGCGCCATCCACCATCCGAGTTCCTCGCCTATCCGTGACCCATCCGTTGAATCATCGGGGTTGGGCGCCGAGAACGTCAGCTCGTACCGCGTGTTCTTGTACCACGAGCCGGTGAGCAGAGCGCAGTTCCCTAAAGGGCGGTTGAGCTCTGTGAGCTGTTTCAAAAGCACGGCGCGCGCGGTGTCGGTGTTCGCGTCGTCGAGCGCGGCGACGACGGCGTCGGCGGCGGCGGCGCGCGTCGCCGCGTCCGTTTGCCATGCGGGGTCCTGGAACACGCCGTCCAGGGCGTTGCCTGCGGCGTCCTGCGTCATGTCATCGTACCGGCGGCGCGCGTACGTCAAAGAGTACCGCGCGTCGAGGCCGAGGACGTCCGCGGCGACGCCCGTCTCCACCGGGCGGTGATTCCAAGTCGTCGCGCCGCTGAAGGCGCGGACGGAGAGCAGGTCGGCGTCCGTCGCGCCCGCGACGGTCTGCGAGACGCCGGCGAGGAACTGCGAGCCGCCCTCCTCGAGCGCGTTCACGACGAACGTGGAGCGGTCGAAGCGGTGGTCGAGCGCGGTGGCGCAGAGCAACACGCCGTCGGGCGCGATGCCGTGGGGGGTGGAGAACTCCAGCGTGACATTGTTCGTCGCGCCCAGCGCCAGATTGCTGTACATCATGACGCTGCACATCGCGCCGGAGAGCGACATCGCGCGTCGAAGGCACGCGCGAGCGCGATCTCGGAAGCCGTCGAGAGGCTTCGAGTCACTCGCCGCGCGCGGTGCGCGTGTGGGGGCCCGCGAGCGGCGCTTCCGAGAAGCACGCGCGAAACGAACAAACGAGTCCTCAACGGTCGGTCTTTCGGCTTTGAAACGCGCGTGAGAAGTTGAGAACGTCCGGCGCTTCATCCGGTTGCGGATATTCCGCAATCCGTCGGCCGCTCCGTCACACCCCGCCGCGCGTCCAGTCCTCAAGCGACTCCGCGCCTCCCCTTCCGGCCGTCGGCTCGACGCACGCACCATGGCCGCCCGCGCTGTTCTGTCCCCCGCCCCCCTCCGCGGCGCGCTCGTCGTGCGCGCGCACGCCGGCTGCGGCAAGGATCACGCCCACTCCGCCGCCCGCGCGTCCAAGCCGCGGACCGTCGCGCCCACTCGCGGCGCCGCCGCGGCCGCGGGCCGCGGCGTGGTCGCGGCCGCGGCGGAATCCCCCGAGCGCGTGGAGGCGTTCCTGGACGGCCTGAAGTACGACGACAAGGGCCTCGTGGTGGCGATCGCGCAGGACGTGGACACGGGCGCGATCCTGATGCAGGGGTTCGCCGATCGCACCGCCGTGCGCACCACCATCACGGCGAAGAAAGCGACGTTCTTCTCGCGCTCGCGCCAAGCGCAGTGGACCAAGGGCGAGACGAGCGGCAACTTCATCAGCGTCAAGAGCGTGCACATCGACTGCGACAAGGACTCGCTCATCTACATGGGCGTCCCGGACGGGCCCACCTGCCACACCGGCGCGCACACCTGCTACTACTCGCGCGTCGACGGCCCCGACGGCGCCGCCGCCGTCGACGGCGGCGGGACGCGCGACGGCGAAGAGGAGGCGCTGTCGACGTTGTACGAGCTCGAGGCGACCATCGCGCGGCGCCGTTTGGAGGTCACGAAGGAGGGGGACAAGCCCTCGTGGACGAAACGTCTGCTCGAGAACCCCGAGTTGCTGTGCAGCAAAGTTAGGGAGGAGGCGGGCGAGCTGTGCGAGTCGTGGGAAAAGCAGGAGGGCGCCGAGCGCGCGGCGAGCGAGATGGCGGATGTGCTGTACCACTCTTTGGTGCTGCTCAACCTGCAGGGCGTCGCGGTGGAGGATGTCATGGCGGTGCTGCGGAACCGCTTCGGCACGAGCGGCGTGGAGGAGAAGGCGAGCAGGCCGCCGAAGAAGAAGTGATCGTGAGAAGGAGTGTGACGACTGGTACTGGGTACGTCCGTGGTGTTATCATATATCATACATAGCGTTTTACTCGTCATCGGGAATCTCGGGGTTCTTCTCGCGCAGCGACTTTGACGGGTAGGAGGCGTAGAACTTGTACTGGTACACGAGCGTCGGGATGGAGGGCATGAACGTCTGCGGCTCACAGTCGAGCAGCTCCTTCATGAACCCCGCGTTCTCCGCGATGGTGCTCCCCATCACCGCGCCGCCGGGCTTTAACAGGAACCGAGCCGTCTCCGCGTACTTCTCCCACACCTCGCGCGTGATGAACGGCGGGTCGATCACCGCCATGTCGAACGTCCCCTTGAGCGCCTCCGCGTTGGCGAAATCCACCGGTTTGTTGAAGTCGTACCGCACGAACCCGCGGTCGCTGTTCCACTGCTCGTCCAGGTCGAAGCACCACGACCGCGCGCGCACGTCTTTGCTCAGCGAGAAGTACACGCTGGGCGTGCTCAGGAAACACGCCTTGGTGTCCGTTGACGCGCACACCGTCTCTACGTCGCGCACCATGGCGTCGATGCTGCGGTTGCTGTACCAGTACTGATTCAGATCCTCATCCTCGCGCGTGGTGCTCAGGAAGCGGTTCTTCTTCAGCGTCACGCCGTCGCCGTCGGCGCCGAACGCCGAGGACTCCGCGAACACCATGGGGAAGGGCCACAAGAAGCTCCGCGCCCCGCGCGCGGTCTGCGCTGTGACGGAGCGCCGTCCGAGAACGCCCGGTGCCAACTGTTTTTTTTGAAACGATTTTTTTTTAGTGAAAGTCGACAGGTCGACAGGTCGAGGTGCCCACATTTACGCGATCGTCGCGTAGCGCGCCGGGACGAGCCTTCCACGTTCGGACGGTAACGCACTGATTGTAATGTTCGATCGAATAAGAAAACACATACCTCACATCACGCGAATGATACACATGTCACGCATCCACCCATCGCACCTTTCTTTCTTTGGAGCCTCGCCTTCGTCAGCCCGTCGGCGCGGGCTGCGCGGGCGTCGCCTTCCAGCTCATCTGCGTGATGAGCGAGAACGACGCGTCCAGTCTCCCCGAGGAAGACGCGTTTGGCGGGTACGGCGACGCCTCTCCATCCTCCAGCCGCGCCAACTCCGAGCTCGCGCGGAACAGCGCGTCGGTGACGTTGCGCAGCGCGCCCCCGAACGCGCGCGCAACCGCCGCGTCGTCGAAATGGCCGTCTTTTTCAAAGCTCCGCTCGCGCGCGCCCTCCAACCGTCGGTCGAGCTCCATCTTGAGCGCGACGGCTTGGCGCTCGAGGCTCTCGAGCGCCTCGCGGCCCACCAGCGCGTTTGTATCGACGCGCGGGAAGGCGGCGAGGAACGCCGCGCACCGCGCGGCGGTGGCGTAAAAGCGCGCGGCGAGCGTCTCGGAGTGCGCGTCGCCGACGGGCGCGTCGCCCGCCGCCGCCACCGCCGCCGCCACCGCCGCCGCGCCCGGCGCCGCCGAAGCCGGCGCGGACCCAATGGCGCAGCTCAGGAACCAGCCGGTGGAGCACCCTATTACGGGGGGCGATCTCTGCGCCTCGCGCTCTCTTTGCGTCGCCGGCGCGCACGCCACGCCGCGCCGCGGCGGAGGCGACGCGACCCACTGCAGGAACGCCGCCGCCGCCGCGCGCGCGCGCGCGCGGTGTTTCGGCGCGGCGATCTGCCAGGGCGCCTCGGCGGCGGTCGCGAGCGCGTGCAGAAACGCGGCGGAGGTTTCCGCCTCGGCGAGCGACGCGGAGGTCACCTCCGCGGGCGCGAGCGCGTCCTCCAGCCGGTCCGCGATGACGTCGCGCGTCGCGAAAGACACGAGCGCGTCGAGCGCGTCGCGGCGCGCGGCGGGGGACTCGGCACAGTCCGCTTCCACGAACGTCTCGCTCGCCGCGCCGGCGAGCGTCGCCGCGACGCGCAGCGCCAGCCGGTACGCGCGCTCGGGGTCGTAAAAAAAAGCCGGGTTTTCCGGGTCGTGATCTCCGCGTTCGGACCAATCCCCGTCAATCCCCGTCACGCTTTTTTTCCCAAACGCTTCGCCCTCCCCTCTGTGTCTCTCGAGACACAGCCGCTCGCACAGCGCGCCGAGCTGCGGAAGCAGGCCCGCGCGGTGCAGCGCGTCGGCGCCCTCGGGACCCCCGCGCGCGAGGTCCAGGCACAGAGCGAGCGCCGCCGGGACCTCCGCGCCGCCGAAAACCGCTTTCGCGCCGAGAAAAGCGTGTGAGACGTTTTCGTCGCTCTCGTCGACGGCTTTTTTTCGCGCCGAGCGCTCCTCGCGCAAACTTCGCGAACGCGCGGAGATCTCGCGCGCGGCGGCGTCCGCCTCGGCGGCGTCCAGGAACGGACGCAGCGCCGTCGCCGAGAAACCGACGCTCTTGTCGTGAAGAGGCTCGTCCTCTTCGTCCATGAACTCGGCGAACGGGAGCGAAGAAAATACATGGAACGACGAGACGAGACGCGACGAGACGCCGAGAAAATCGCGCGGAGACGAGAGGAGACGCTCCGCCGGCGAGCGCGACGGTCCGTCGCGCGACGACCCCGTTCCCAATCGCCGCCTCCTCTCGGCGCCTCCGCTCGGCGCGCCTCGCGCCGCGCGCCGCCGCCTCGGCGGCGCCAAGGGGGGGAGGAACGTCGCGCCGCCCTTCGCCGCCTCGGCGAGCGCGGCGGGAGACAGCAAGCCGTCGCAGATTTCTCGCAAAACGCCGAGCGCGAGCGCGCCGTCCTCGCCGCCGGCGGGCGTCGCCCCCGCCGCGCAGAGCACGGGCATGAGCGGCCACAGGCTCTGGCCCAGCTCGGCAGCCTCCACCAGCCGCCGACTTCCGGCGGGAGCGGAGCCGGCGGAGGCGTCCGCGGGGGGCGCGGCGGCGCGCCACGCGCGAATCGCCGAGACGGTCGCCGCGAGCAGCGGCCGCGCGTACGCCGCGCTCGCGGGTTTCAAAGGACCGGCGGCGACGTCGCCTCGGCGCGCGAGCGCGCGCGCGGCGGCGCGCGCGACGGCGCGCGCCATCTCGAACGCCTCCGTCTCGGAACGTGCTTCTTCGTTTGCGTTTTTTAAGACGTCCGTGTCCTCGTCGGCGGCCCAGACGCGCACCAGCAGCGCGGCGGCGTCGGCGAGCTCGGCGGCGAGCCGCGCGAAGAAATCCGCGCCCTCCTCCTCGGAAGCCCCCAGCGCGTCGTCAAACGCGTCCAGCGCCGCAAACGCCGCCGCCGCGCGCTCCGCCTTCGGCCACGCGCCGAGAAGCCCCGCGGGTTCCCGCGCGCCTCTTTTGTGTTTCGCGCCGACGGACGGTCCGACGACTGCCAGGTCATCCAGCGCGGCGTCCACGAACAAAAAGGCGTCGCGAGAGGCGTCGGACGCCGGTCCACCGGCCGCCGCCGCGAGCAGGTCCACCGCGGCGGAAACCGCCGCCAGCTGCGCGGCGGCGCGCGACGCCGAGCGGCCCGCCGCGCGCAGCGCCGCCGCCGCCGCGCGGCCGGGCGCGGCGAGCGGCCCCGCGGGCGCCCCCCAGGCGCTTGTTTCTTCGGAGAACGCGTCGGAAGATCCCACGGCGCCGCCGGTCGCGCGCTCCACCCAGGACGCGTCGAAAAGAAAGTCGCCGCCGAACTCGGGCGCGCCGCAAAAGGCGCCCGGCGGCGGCGGCGCCAGGACGGCGCGTTCGAGGCGCGCGTCGCGCGCCGCTTCCAGCGCGCGCCCGACGGGGTCGTGCGCCGCCCTCGGGCGCGCGTGCCCCTCCGCGGCCGACTCCGCGGCGGCGGCGACCGTCTCCAGCACGGCGATGCGGTCCGGCGTCCCGGAGGACGCCGCGCTCGCCGCGACGAGCTCGGCGGAGGCGGCGTGCGCCAGCAGCGCGCGCCCCGCCGCCGCCGCGTTCGACTCCAGCGTCGCATCCGGGAGCGACGCGCGCGCCGAGGCGGCGCGGGGCGCGCCGAAGCCGGCGACGGCGCGCGTCGCCGCCGCGCGCTCGGCGTCCGCCGCCGCGCGCAGCGCGACGGCGTGCGCGCGCGAGCGCGCGGCCGAGAAGACGCCGGCGGCGCGGCGCGGCTTTAACCACCTCCGCAACCAAACGAGCAACGCGCTCTCCCCTCCGTCGGCGCGCCGCGCGCACCAGCGAGCCATCGCCGCCGCCGCCGCGCTCGACTCGGCCTCGACTCGACTCTCTGTCTCGGCGCCTCTCATCGCCGCCGCCGTCTCCGCGGCGAGCACGGCCAGCGCGTCCGCCTCCGCGGCGAACCTGTGCGCCTCGGCCTCGTCGTCAGTCTCCGACTCAGTCTCCGCGTCGTTCAGCGGAGGGAGGCACGCCTCGAGGCGCGCCACGAGCTCGGCGGGGCGCGAGCGCAAAACGCTCACCGCGCCGGCGAGCGCGCGCCCGCCCGCGTAAAGCGCCGCCGTCGCGCGCGTCGTCGCGGCGAGCGCGCGGGGGTTGGAGGCGCGCGTCGCCTCGGCCTCGCCGAGGCACGCCCACAGCGAGTCCAGCGCGCTCGGGGGCACGGAGGAACCTTCGGGGTCGCCCTCCTCGCCGGCGGGCCGGGATCCCGAGGACGCGGCGCCGTCCGCGCCCAGAGAAAGGCGCGCCGGCAGAAGAAGCGCCTCCGCCAGCATGGGCTGGCGCTCCGCCGCCGCCGCCAGGAACGCCGCCGCCGCGCGCGACGCCGCCGGGTCCGCGCGCGCCGCGCCCGGCGCGAGCGCGCGGACCACCGCGGCGCGCGCGTCCAGCGCATCGGCGTCGGTGCCGCTTCCCTGAGAAGCTGACGCTTCCTTGTCGGGGAGAGACAGCGTCGAGCCGAACCCGTTAGAGCCGAACCCAAAAACGTTTCGGCGCGCGCCGCGCGGCGCGAGCGACGGGAGCGCGCAGGCGAGCGGCGGCTCCGCCGGCGCGCACGCGCATAGCGCGGCGAGCGCGGGGAGCGCCAGCGGGCAGCACGCCGCGGCGTACGGGTACGCCGCGTACGAAGCGACGGCCGCGGCGAGCGGGGGACCGCCCCAAGGCGCCTCCACCAGCAGAGCGCGCGCCAGAGGCCCTCCGCCGAGGGGCGAAGAGGGCGCCGCGGCGGAGGCGTCCGCCGCCGCCGTCGTCTCCGCGTTCGTCTCGAGCGCGCGGAGCAGCGCCGGGAGCAGCGCGAGCGTCGCCGCGACGGCGTCCTCCGCGGCGGCCACCTCCGAGGCGCGCCACGCGCCCTCTTCGTGCATGCCGCGCAGCGCAGCGGCGTCCAGCGCGAGCGGCGCGAGCGCCGCCGACGCCGCGCCGGCGTCGCCGGCGACGAAGCCGGCGACGGCGGCGCGGCGCGCGGCGTTGGCCGGGCCCGGACGCGGCGCGAGCGCCGACGCCAGCGCCTTCGCCGCCGTGGCGTGCATCTCCCAGCGGTCCGCGCGGCGGCGGTAGCGCCACGCGCCGTGCTGCGTGAGGACCTCCACCAGCGTGTGCTGGAGCAGCGGCGTCATCGCCGGCGCCGCGCCCGCACCCGACGACAGCAGCGCGTCCACCAGTTTGAGCAGCGCGAGCGTCAGCGGGTACTCGCCGGCGGCGCGCTCCGCCGGGAGGACGGCGCGTTCGAACATCGTCAGGCCCACTGCGGGTCCCTCGCCCCGCAGGGACGCGAGCGCGCTCGCGGCGAGCCCACTCGCGCCGCCGGAGGCCTCGCCGTCCGCGCGGAGCAGGGGCGCGGCGGTGAGCTCGTCCAGCGCAGCCGTCGGCGCCGCCGCCGCAAGCGGCGCGGCTGCGGCGAGCGCCAGCGCGGCGCGGCGCACGCCGGGGTGCACGCGGCTCTCTTCTCCGGCGACGGCGCGCGTGGCCCAGGCGGCGCCGTCGGAGGTGCTCCCCGTGACCACCGCGGCGAGCGCGCCGAGCGCTGTCGAGGGCGAGCCCGGGGGCACCGCCTCGGAGACGTCGCACGCCGCGAGCGCGGCGGCGAAGGACGGCGCCGAGCGCAGGACGCGCGTCAGGAACCGCAGTGACGCGTCGAGCTCGGCGGCGTCCGCCGCGGAGGCGCCTTCCGAGGACATGCCCGCGACCGACAGGACGCACAGGCGCGCCACCAGGACGCGCGCGCCGTCCGCGGGGGCGGACCAGGTGACGATATCCGAAACATCCGAAAACATCCTCGTTCCTTCCGTTCCTTCCCCCACACGCGAAGCGCCGCCTTCTTCGCCGTCGTCGTCGTCGCGCATCGCGTCGTCGTCGTCGTCGCGCATATGTCGCGCCGCGCCGGGATCCGGCAGTCCCGCGCGCGCGAGGGCGGTCCCCGCCGCGCCGCGGGGCACGCACGCGCCGGGCAGGTGCGCGCTGGCGAGGTCCGCCGCCGCGGCCACTGGCCCGGGAGGCAGAGGGGGCCGGGGCGCGGACCCGCCCGCCTCGCGCGCCTCGCGCCATCGCGCCATCGCGTCGACCCACTCGCTGCGCGGAGCGCCGTCTTCGTCCAGGGGCACGACGGCGCCGGCGGTGGCTTCGCCGGGCGCCGGGAGCGCCACCGACGGCAGGTTCTGCAGGAACTTGAGTGCGCACTCCGCCGCGCGCGGCCCCTCGGCGAGCGCGGTGAGCGCCCTGAGCAGGGGCGTCGCGTCCGCGGGGTGTCTTTCCCGACACCCGACGAGCAGCGCGTACAGCGGCGCTTCGAGTCCGTCGAAACGCGCGCCGCCCCAGAACTGCTCGCACAGCGCCGGCTGCGACGCGGTGAGCTCCTCCAGGACGTCTAAAAGTGACGCGAGCTCCTCTACGCGCAGCTTGTGCACGGGGAGGACGTCAAACGCGGCGAGGGAGGACGTTAACAGGTTCTTCAAAACGGACTTGTGCAGCGTCGCGTTCATGCCTCCGACGCCCTTGAGTTGCGGAAGGCGGAGCAGCGAAAGGAGCGAGCCGTACCCGGCGTCGCCCGAAGACGCGCGCGCCGCCGCCGCCGCCGGGTCTATAGACTCGGGCAGCGCGTTCGCCGGCGTCCCGTTCGCGCTACCCGCCGCGGGCGCGAGCGCCAACAGCGTGGCCCACGCCAGCAGCACGGGGCCGTGCGTGGCGTCCGAGGGCCAACTCTTGAGCGCCTCGGCGGCTTCCAAAAGGGCGTCCTCCGAGAGCATGGCGTGCGCCTCTTCAAACGCGGAAGGGTTTTGAATTCTGTCCACCGCGCCTTCCAGGTCGAGCGCCTCCACCAGGATCACCGCGCACAGCGCTCTAAGCGATTCGGACGTCACGCGTACCGTAGAGATCGCTAAAGACGCGCCGCTCGTGCCGCCCATCTGCTGCGCGAAGCGCACGAGCTCGGCGGCGGCGGCGGGCGCGCCGCCGAGCGCGCCGCGTTCAAACGCCCTCGCCAGCCTCGCGAACGTCGCCGACGAGCACTTCGTGCGTCGGTCGTAGTACATCAGAAACACGCACTCCAGCATCACGCGCGTTTCTTCCAGCGCGAGCTCGGACCAGTCCTTGGAGACGCTCGGGTTTTTCTTGGCGTCCTCAGGCCGCGCCGGGGTCTCGCCGAGAAGGTGCGCGCACGTTGCGTCGACGAGATTCGCCTCGAGCCCCTTGTTCAACATCCTCTCCAGCGTAGTAGACACGAGCGTTGTGGTTCGGTCGTCGTCCACCGCCTGCGCGTGCATGAGCAGCGCGTGCACGCACTTCAAAACGCTGAGTCTTTCCCTGAAGTAGTACGTGGTGAGGCGCTCGGCGAGATCGTCGTCCAGCGAGGTGGGCTGGGCGGGCGCGGAGGACCCATCCTCCGCGAGGCACCGGCGTAACAAGGCGTAGGTCTGAACCTCGTCGAGGTTGAGCTTTTTGGACGCCGCGATGGTCACCTCGCGTATCGACGCGTTGAGCGAGCGCTTCTCGCCGCCGTACTGCACGCTCCCGCTCTCCACCTCCGCCTTGGACCGCGCGTTGGGCGCCTTGTAGCTGCCCAGGCACCCGCAGAGGAAATCCGCGCTCTCGTCCAGGAGCTTCGCCAGCTCATCGTGCGACAGGCCCCGGGAGGCGGCGTCCTCGAGGGAAAAGTACAGGGCCGCCGCCGCGGGGATCACCGGGGATCCCGACGTAACCGACGTCGACGCCATGGCCGACGCGACTCCTCGCGCGCAACCCCAATGGCGAAGGGGCGGAAGATCTTTTTTCTTTTGAAGCAACCGTCGGGCGAAAAAGCGAAGGCGACGGCGACCGGGCGAAACCTGCGCTGCAGGTTTCGTCGCGCGATCGCGCCCAGACTGTTTGCCTGTGCGCTCGAGGACGATCTTCGCCACGTAGGTTTCGATTGCACGAGGCGTATCGGGTGACGTTGCCGCGCGCCGGCGCGCACTTCGAGTGGCGCGACCTCGTCCGCAGTGGGCAGCTCGCATCGCCTTGTCGAGCAACATGGCGTCCACCTCGGCGATGTCGCTGGGATCGCGCGCGGTGGCCCCCGGGGCGCTGCGCGGCCGCCGCGACGCGCGCAAGGTGAGGATAGGGTACGGGCCCGTCCGCGCGGAGGCCTCTCCGCGCGATGGCGCGCGCACGCGCGGCGTTCGCGGCCGCTCGGCGGCCCGATCCCCCGCGCGCTCCGTCGCGGCGCGCGCGGTGGTGAACTCGGCGGTGATGAACCTGCCGGGCATGGGCGCGGACGGGCAGACGTGGGACCCGCTGGGGCTGGGCAGGAAAGCCATCGGGTGGGAGACCGGGGATAACGCGTGGAACGCGGATGAGGACGTCGCCGCGTCGGGCTCGATCATGTCCCTCTCGCGCGGCCGCGCCGTGAACGCGCTGAGCGGGCCTTCTAAGAAGGGTGATGAAGACTTCTTCGGGAACTTCATGGGCGGGAACCTGCCCGGGAAGATCGGGACGATCCTCGCGCTGCTCATCGTGTCGCGCGTGGGGACGTACATCCCCATCAGCGGCGTCGACCGCGCGGCGTTTGCGGAATCGCTCCAGGGCGGGGGAAGTGTCCTCGGGTACGTCGATACGCTGACCGGCGGGAGCATCTCGAAACTGGGCATCTTCTCGCTCGGGATCGTGCCGTACATCAACAGCTCCATCATCTTCCAGGTACGACGCGAAGTATAATTCGGCTCTCGCGTAACGTCTCGCGACTCTCTTCGTTCTCCACCCGTCTCGCGTTCTTTTTTTGTTTTAACACGCGCGCGCGCGCGTTCGCGGCGATGAATCGACCTTTTAGGTCTCGTTCGATTGAGGTTCGGCGCGCACGCGTGCCGCGCCATGAAACGAACACGGAAGCTGAGCCGCGAGCGCGCGTACGCGAACCCCTCCGTTTTCGTCTCCGTTCGGTCTCTTCGTCGGCTTTTTTTAACCACGTCATCCGCGCGCGCGAGCGCGCCGCGACGAGTGACGCGAAAAGTAACAAAAACTCCAACCCCCTTCCCGCAGCTCCTCACGTCCGTGTTCCCTAGCCTGAAGAAGCTCCAGAAGGAGGAGGGTGAGGCTGGCCGACGCAAGTTCCAGCAGTACCAGCGCTACGGCGCGCTCGGTTTCGCGATTGTGCAGGCGGTGGGCCAGTGCCTGTACGTGCGCCCGTACGTGGAGGACTTCTCTCTGCCGTGGCTGGTGGAGTCGTCCGCGGTGCTCACCGCGGGCGCGATGATCCTGCTGTACATCGGCGAGGTGCTGACGGAGCTGAAGCTGGGCAACGGCACGTCCCTGCTCATCTTCACCAACATCATCTCCTCGCTGCCCTCGAGCTTCGGGCAGACCCTGTCGCAGGCGCAGGAGAAGGGCGACGCCGCCACGGTGCTGCCCGTGTTCTTCTCCGCGTTTTTCCTCTCCACGCTGGGCATCGTGTACGTGCAGGAGGCGGAGCGCAAGATCCCCATGAACTACTCCACGCGATTCCAGGCGGGGGGCTTGGCGAAGTCCGCGTTCCTGCCCTTCAAGGTGAACTCCGCGGGGGTCATGCCCATCATCTTCGCCTCTTCGTTATTAGCGCTCCCGGCGACAATCGCGCGCTTCGCGCCCAACCCGGTGTTCATCGGCGCCGCAAAGGCGGTGTACCCCGGCGGTGCGGCGTACGTCCCGGTGAACGTCGCGCTCATCTGCTTCTTCAACTACTTCTACACGTTTTTACAACTGGAACCGAAAGACGTGGCGGACCAGCTGAAGCGCCAGGGCGCATCCATCCCCGGCGTGCGACCGGGCGCGGCGACGAGCGGGTACATCACGCGCGTGCTCGAGCGCCTGTCGCTGCTCGGGTCGGTGTTCCTCGGTCTGCTGGCGCTGACGCCCACCGCGGTGGAGGGCCTGACCGGGCTCACCACCTTCCGGGGCTTCGCGGGCACGTCGCTGCTCATCCTGGTGGGTGTCGCCACGGACACCACCAGGAAGGTGCGCTCGGAGCTCGTCATGCAGGCGTACGACACCAGCCTGGACGACTTCTACGGGAACGACAAGAAGAAGAAGTGATCGCGTTTGAGGTCCGCGTGGGAGCGCGCGCGATACGCCGTATTTTTTGATGAAAGATTGGTTTCACGCGAACCTCGACGCGCGTCGCGTCGCGCGGTTTCGAAACCGCGCGAAGCGACGCGAAAAGAATATGGTACCTATGCGCTCTCACTCGTCCTCGTCCCGAGCGTTTTCATTTTTACCCGCGGCCGCGCCCGCCGAACCCGCGGCCGCCGCCGCGCCCGCCGCGCCCGCGTCCCCCGGGACTGAACCCGCCGCGTCCGCGTCCGCCCGAGAAGCCACCCCGGCCGCCGCGCCCGCCGCCGTACCCTCCTCCGCGCCCCCCGCCGCCGAACCCGCCGGCGCTCTGCGGCTTCGCGACGAGCTCCGGGAGCTCCTCGCAGACCGAGATGGTGATGGGCGTGGGCCCCGAGCCCTGGTTCTCGCTCAGCGCCACGAACTTCTCCGCGAGCTCGCTCGGGACGTCAAACACCGCGCCCTTGTGGTCGGTGCAGAGCGTGAGCCGGCGGATCTGCAGGTCGTTCTCCTCCAGGCGCTGGCGCAGGAAGTTCCAGACGTACGTGGGCGTGCGGATCTCCGTCGTGCCTCCCGCCACGAACGAAAGCGTCGTCTGCCCGCTGTGCGACGTGAGCAGCGAGCGCGTGCGCAGCTCGCCGTGCCCCGCGAGCTTAGCGAGCGCGGCGGCGAGCATCTCCGTGGGGTCCGCGCCCTCGTCGTGCTCGCCCGCGCCGGCGGCGAGCAGCTCGGTGGCGGCGTCCATGAACAGCTTCGCGGCGCCCTTGTGCACGGCGCGCACCTGCTGAATGACCACCTTCGCGGCAGCGGCGACCATCTCCGCGGGCTGCGGCGGCGCGATCCTCTGGAACTTGAACCCGCCCTTGCGCTCGATGTTGGGAATCGCCCACTCGCTCCGGGGCGTGCAGAGCGTGACGCACACGCCGGTGGCGCCGCCGCGTCCGGTGCGCCCCGATCGGTGGATGTACGTCTCCGCCTCCTTCGGGGGGTCACACTGCACCACCAGCTCCACGCCGGAGATGTCCAGCCCGCGCGCGGCGACGTCCGTCGCGACCAGCGTCTGGAACTTGTTGGCGCGGAATCCCGCGAGGACGACTTCGCGCTGCGACTGGTTCACGTCGCCGTGCAGCGCCTTGGCGCCCTTCTTGAGCTCCTTCTGCAGCGCCTCGGAGAGCTCGCCGCAGTCGCGCTTGGTGTCGCAGAAGACGATCACGCGTCCGTCGCCCGGGACCTTCGCGCGGATCAGGTCGCACACCAGCTCCGTGCGCTCGGACCACTGGCACGGCATCAGCATGTGCGTCACCGAGTCGCTCGCTTTGCGCTTCTCGTCGCCCACCAGGTCCACGGTGGCGTGCCCCGCGGATAGGAACCGGCGCGCGATGTCCGCGACCCACTTCGGAAGAGTCGCGGAGAACAGCAGCGTCTGTAGGTTGGTGTTATCTTTCGCGGCGTTCAAAATGGTCTCGATGTCCTCGACGAAGCCCATGTTTAACATCTCGTCCGCCTCGTCCAAGACGCGGAACCGCAGGTTAGCGAAAGAGAGCGTCTTGCGCTCGAGGTGGTCCTTCATGCGGCCGGGCGTGCCGACGACGATGTCGCACCCGGCGCGCAGCGCGCGCTCCTGCTCGCCGTACGGCGCGCCGCCGTAGACACAGATGGCGTTCAGTTTGAACGCCGCGCCGATGTACGCGAAGTCCGTGTGCACCTGCTTGGCGAGCTCGCGAGTCGGCGCGAGCAGCGCGACGAGAGGCTTGCGGCCCTGCACGCGGCGCCCGTTAGCCGGGCACGGGTTCTCCTTGTTGATCGCCTCCACGATGGGGAGCACGAACGCGAGCGTCTTGCCGCAGCCCGTCCGCGCGCGCCCCACGAGGTCCTTACCGTCCAGCACCGTCTGAAACGTCTGCGCCTGGATGCCGAACAAAGAGGTGATGCCCTTGTCCTCGAGCTTCGTCTTCACCTCGTTTGACAGCGCAAAGTTGGACACGTGCAGGGGGTCCTTGGTCGGGTCCGAGGCGCCCTCCGAGCCGGAGGGCGCGTCCTCGGACTCCTCCGCCTTCGCCGCGGAGGGGGGGGTGGCGGGGGCCATCTCGGAGTCCGAGTCCGAGTCCGAGTCCGAGCTGTCGCTGGAGCTGGAGTCCGAGTCGGAGGAGTCGCTGTCGGAGTCGGAGGAGTCGGAGGAGTCGGAACTGTCGGAATCCGGCACTTTCGACTTTTTCTTCTTGGCGGCGGCGGCGGCGTCCTCCTCGTCCTGCTTCTTGGACTGCTTGGAAGACTTGCCAGCCTTGACGATTTGCTTCTTCGTCTCCACCTCGTCGCGCTTGCGCTTGGCGGGCTCCTTCATGTACTCATCCTCGGCGTGCTTGCTGGCCTTCTTGGCCGTCTTGGTCGCGCCCATGTTGACGTCAAATTCGGTGGCGGCGGCGCGAGGCGACGAGAATCGGCCTGCGGGGAGCGAGGGAAAACGCGCGGGGGTCTTCGCCGGTCGCTCTGTCGACGGTTACTGCGTGTGTACACGAGCAAGAGTCGAGGTGCGCGGACGTGATACGTCGCGGCGCGTGTGGGAGAGGGACACGTCGCGCTCGCGGCGCCGACTTTTCTTCTTGGTTTCGGCCGCAGAAAAACGCGCGGCAGAAAAACGCGCGAGAGGCCGAACATTTGAAGGAGACTAAATGCGCATACAGTACAGTCCGCACACCGGCGGCATCGCGTTTCGCGCTGAAGGCACATTGAAAACAGCGAGCATCCTCCCCCGAGAGAATGCGTGTGATTTCGTCGCTGGCGTGGCTTCCACTTTGAGGCGCGAGGGCGTCGCGCGACTCGAGTCGGGGGCGACCATGGCCGGCGACGACGGGTCGTCCGACGCCCCCGCGGCGTATGCCAATCCCCTCCCCCCCCCGTCGCACCCGGGACCGAAGTCCGGCGGCGCCGGGGGACCGCCTCCCGCCACGCCCATGACGAACAGCGACTTCAGGAAGCTCCTGGCGACGCCTCGCGCGGGCGGCGGCGCGCAGGGCGCCGCGGCTGGTCGCCGCGGCGGCGGCGAGTTCAAGCGCCCGGCCGCGAAGCCCAAACCGAAACCTCGGCCGAAGAAGCCCGAGACCGCGGGCGAGGAAAAGGACGACTCTGTCTCCGCTTACCGAGATCGCGCCAAGGAACGACGCGAGGAGGCGGCTCCCGAGTACCAGGGCGACCAGAGCGGCGCCGCGCTGGTCGGCGTGCGGGGTGGCGTTCCCGGCGTGACGCACACGGACGAGCTTAGACAGCTCTCCATCGAAGAGTCCAAGTTCCTGGGCGGGGACGTCGAGCACACGCACCTGGTCAAGGGGCTGGACTTTGCGCTGCTCCGAAAGACGCGCGCCGAGATTGCGGAGACGCGAAAGGACGCCGAGTTCGTCGCGGCGAGAAAAGACGAGCCTCAGCCTCGGGAAGGAAAGACAAGTCTCGCGAACCGAAAAGAGACGAGAGACGTTCGAGACGTTCGAGACGTTCGTTCGCGGACCGCCGTCGGGCGAGCTGTGATTGACGCGGCAAAGAGTGAGTCTTCAAACGCGCTCGCGAAGAAACAAGGAGAAACAAGGAACCGGATCGACGAGCGGTTCGCGTCCGGCCGCGTCGCGTTCGCGTTCGCGCTCGATAAGAACGCGCCGGACGCGCCCGTGACCACCGTGCGCTCGGCGTCCGAGGCGGACGCGTTCCGCGGAGGGAAGTGCTTCTCCTCGAAAGTCATGTGCTCGCGCGACGGTCGCGCGCTGCGGAAGGTGGCCGACGCCATCGCCGGCGCGGTAAACCGGGGCGGCGGCGTCGCCGGCGCCGACGGGGACGCGAAGAAGGCGAGGAAGCGAGCCGCCCGCGCGGCGGCGGCGGCGGCGGCGGCGGCGGCGGCGGCGGCCGCGGCCGAGGCGCTCGCGCCGCGTCCCCCGAAAGCCGCGGATGACAGCGACGAGGACATCTTCGGCGACGCGGGGAGGGAGTACGTGCCCCCGGCACCGAGGGCGGCGCCGGAACCGGAACGCGGGCCGCGTCCCGGTTCCGCCGCGGCGCCCGCCTCGTACTTCGGCGGCGAGAGCTCGGCGCGCGAGGCGGAGGCGACGGCGCGCCGGGGCGCCGCGCGCGTCGTCGTCTCCTCGGGTGACACCGAGACGGGTGACGACGAGGGTGATCCCGCGATGCGCGACGACGGGGTCGCGGGTCCCATGCCCGCGCCTCCCGCGCCGGACTTCGCGTCCGTGGCGTCCTTCGAGGCGTCGTACGCGGCGTACCTGCGCGCGGGGCGCGGCGGCGAGCGCGATTCGGCTTCGTGGGACGCCGGCGCGGCGAGCGAGTTCCTGCTTACGTGCCCTGACTTCGCGCTCGCGCTCACCGCGCACTCCGTGACCGTGCAGGCGGCGCGCGAGGCGAAGGCGATGGCGGAGGCGAAGGCGATGGACGACGGAAAGAAACCTCGCGACGGCGCGGCGGAGAAAAACGCGGCGCGGCGCGCGCCGGCGGACGCCGCCGCGGCGGCGGCGGCGCTCGAGCGCCGCGCGGAGGCATCGCTGGCGGCGGACGACGGGTACGGCGAGTGCTACGCCGGCGGCGCGATCGGCCAGGCGGCGTTCTACGCCTCGGACGACGAGGACGACGAGGGCGAGCGGAGGAAGGAAAAGCTCGCGGCGAAGGAGGAGGCGAAGGCGAAGGCGCGCGGCGGGAGAGAAGTTCGCGGCGCGGAGGAGCGGCGGCGCGAGGAGGAAAAGTCGCGAGAACGGAAGCTGGACGTCGAGCTCGGGAGTCTGCAGAGGGTCATGCGCGAGAAGTACGGAGATAAGATGGACGTGGCCTTCGAAGACAAATCTTCGCGGGGCGAGAAGCGCGCGGGAGGGGAGGAGGGCGGAGAGGGCGGCGAGGGGGAAGACGCGGCGGGCCGCGCGCGGGGCAAAAGAGTCAGATTGTGATGCGTTCAACGAAGAGCGCCGCTTCATCGTGTGTCGTCCTTCCCGCCTTTCCGTTCGTGACCTATCCTACCGAAATAAATGTGACGAGCCATTCATGGGGAGCGCAGACGGCAGGCGGGGCGCGGGGTCGCAGAGACGGGATGGGACGGTGATGCCACTGCCACCGCCGCCGTCGTCGCGTCCGGGGCAGGGGTTGGCCCTGGCTCGGCCGCCCGGGGCATCGCCTCGCAAAAAGCACAGCCACGGGCCTTCCGCGGATTTCATGGAGGCGTGGTCCCGAGCCGTGGTGCGCACGTTGCCCGCGCCGCCCGGCGTTCGCCCGGGCCGACCGGCGGTCGCGCCGCTGCCGGCACCGCCGCGGCCCGCGGCCGACGCGCCCGCCGCGCCCGCGGGCCCGGCCGCGAGCGGCAAGCGCACGCGGCGCGGCACCGACCGACGACGCGCGGCGAAGTTGTCGAGGCGCGATCAAGACGAGGTGGTTGTCATCTTCGACGACGACGACGAGGACGACCGCGGTCGGTCGAACGGCGGGACCTCCACGAGCGAGCCGAGCGACCCGAGACGCAGGAGTCCGAGGAAAAGCAACACCAACACCAGCGCGGTGGTGACCGTGGACTTGACCGACTCGGCACCCGAGCCCGTGGCGAAGACGCCGGCGGCGTCGGCGGCGCCGTCGGCGCCGGCGCCGCGGAGGAAAGAAAACAAAACGATCATCGAAAACGTCGCGCGGCGCGCGAAGCTCTCGCGCCCGCCGCCTCCCTTTGTCTCCTCGCACAGGACCCACAGCACCGCCGAAGACGTGCGTTTCGCGCGAGATGCCGGCAGACCCAAAGACACGCCGAGAGTCAAAGACGACGAAGAGATCACGCGCGAGATTTACGCGTTGCTGGACCGACGCAAGCTCCGGCTGGTGCTCGATCTCGACCACACTTTGCTGAACAGCGCGACGTTCGAGGATTGCGCGGCGGACGGCGCGGGTTCGTTGCTCGAGTCGCGCGTCGCCGCGGAGATCCAGGCGGAGAGCGCGAGGAAACGAGAGTTGAACACGGAAAATCCGTCGTCGTCGTCATCCAACGAGACCAACCGGTCCCTGCACCGGCTGGCGGATTCGGGGTTGTGGACCAAAACGCGGCCTGGGGTGCGCACGTTTTTGCGCAAAGCGGCGGCTCTGTTCGAGATCCACATCTGCACGGCGGGGTCTCAGGCGTACGCCGAGCGCATGCGCGCGCTTCTGGACCCGACGCGCGAGCTCGTGCGCGGCTCGGTGGTTGGTTTGGCGACGTTCGACAAGTTCGGGGTTCCCGAGCCGGGCGAGGTGGTGAAGACCATGGAGCGCGAGCTGCGCGGCAGCGAGCCGGTGGCGGTTGTGCTCGACGACACCGCCGCGGTGTGGCCGGGCCACGCCGAGAATTTGATCGTGTGCGAGCGGTATGTGTACTTCCCCTCGTGCGCGCGCAAGTTCGGAAACGTCACGCCGTCGCTCCTGGAGCGGCGCGTGGACGAGAGCGCCGAGCGGGGCATGCTGGCGACGGTGTTTGACGTCCTGCAGCGCGTGCACGCTGAATTTTTCGCGCGCCGCGCCGCCGCCAGGGAGCTGCGCCTGCGCGTCGAGGCGTCGCTCGCGCGCGACGGCGCCCGCGCCGCGGACGACGACGACGACGACACGACGCGTACTCCGCCTCGTCTCGCCCTTTCCTCTCTCTCAGACGCACAGAAAACAAAACCAAAAGACCGAAAAAGCGTCGTCGTCCCCGTCACCGTCCCGACGCTCCTGACGCGCGAGAAGCGGCGCGTGTTAAACGGCGCCGAGCTCGTTTTTTCGGGCGTCGTCCCGTCGGGCGCCGACCCGAGCGCGCACCCTCTGTGGCGTCTGGCGGAGGCGTTCGGCGCGCGGTGCGTGCGCGCGCCGGACGACGCCGCGACGACGCACGTGGTGGTGGAGCCCGCGAACCTCGGTCCCGGGGGGACGGACAAGATGATCTGGGCGACGCGGCTGGGGAAGCACGTCGTGACGCCGGGGTGGGTGTTGACGTCCGCCGCGTCGTTCCAGCGCGCCGACGAAACCGCCTTCGCGGTGCGGCGGTGAAGGCGGGTCCAGAGGTGTTTGGCGCCTCTGGGTGGGTCTCGTGAACGACGACGGCGGTGATCGACGCGTCCGCGTCCCATCAATCGGCTTTCTCGCTTTCAAAAAAAATGCTACTAATACGCAATACGACCTAAAGTTATGACACGCTTCACCGCGACATCAACATCATGCGCTTCGATCAACTCGATTCGGGGATTCCTTCCGCGTTCCCCTTCGCGTCCCCCGCGCCCGTCGCGTCCTCCGCGTCCGTCTCGGGCGCGACCACGCTCGTCGGCGCTCCGTTTTCCTCCGCCGGCGCCTCGATCTTAAGGCGCTTCGCGACGTGCGTCTCCTCCTCCTCCTTCTCCTCCGCCTCATCAGCGGCCGCCTCCGGGCGCGGAGAGGGCGCGTCCGTTTCGGCGAGCGCCGGCGGCTCGCCGTTCGCGCCGTCCGCGCCGCCGCCGTTTTGCGACGTTTTCGCGTCGAGCGTCGGTTGCGACTCTGAGCCTTTAAGCGAGCTGAGCAAAGCCTCGACGCGCAATCCCGCCGCGACGCGATCGAGCGCCTCGGCGTCGGCCGGTTTCGCGTCGGGACGGGAACGCGGCTCCGGGGGCCCGGCGCCGGCGCCGGCGCCGGCGCCGTTCGTCGTCAACCTCGACTTCTGACACGCCCCGCACCGCGCCTCCCGCTCCAGCTGCCGAACGAGTTGCATCGTGCAAGCCTGCAGCTCGGCGTTCTGCTGCCGCAGCTGCGCGTTGAGCGCGACGAGCTTGTTCATCGTCGCCGTGGTGTGCGACGCGTTCAGCTCCGCGAGGTTCCCCAGCGCATGCGCCGAGTCCGGGTTGAAGCCGCCGAAGCCGCCGAGCCCCGCGAGCCCCGCGAGGCCGCCGAGGCCGCCGAGGCCGCCAAGGCCGCCGAGGCCGCCGAGGCCGCCGAGCGCGCCGAGAGCGGCTAAGTCGGACTGACCCGCGCCTCGCGCGAACAGACCGGCGACTCCCGCGCCTCCGGAAATCCCTTGGCCGCCGGCGGCGGCGGTGCCCAAGCCGCCGAACGCGCCCAGACCGTGCTTAGCGTGTCCCGGGAAGTGCGCGCCGGCGAAATCGCCGGCGGAGCCGAGACCCGGCGCTCGGTACCTCGCGGTTTTCGCGCCTTTGCGGCGAATGCGCAGCCTGCCCACGTGGCAGGACAATTGCCCGCCCGCGCACAGGCACGCCTTGGCGCACTGCGAGTCGCGAAGCGCGGAGAGACGACATTTTGCGGAAGGGGAAGAGCGGAGGTGAGAAGAGAAAAAAAACGAGAGTGTTCCGAGCCGTGTGAAGTCGAAGTTTCGCGAGTCGCCGATAAGGAAGGTCGTTTCGGGCGCGCGCCGAAGATGTTCGGCCGCTCACCTTCGGGCAGGCGTCAAGCGGCACGTCGAGGTCCGGACAAGCCGCGTATCTTCCTCCGCAGTCGGTGATGTGGTAAAGCAAGCTGCACTTCGGACACTGCGCGTGTTTCTGCGTGCCGCGGCCCAGCGCCGCGGCGCACTTGTGGCAGGTCCCCATGGTGTAGAACACTCCCCGTCGCGGGGGGAGACGCACGCGTGTTCAACACAGAGAAGGAAGCCCCCGTTCACGTCCGCTCGTCCGCCGGAATCTCAAGGTATCGCGACGCACCGTCGCGCGAGACCGGTGAGGTAGACAAGCGCGCTTCGCGAGCGGGAGAAGCAAGCACCGCCGACGCGCGCGCGGATCTGGCGGTCGCGTCTCGCGTGTCGGGCGACAAAATAGTCGGGGAGAACGTCAACGTGCAGGGGAAAAATATCAAAGACTAAATGCTCACTCGTGAAGCGGCGTTCGTCGCCTTTCAACTTCTCCTTTTGATCTGGAACGCGCCGCGAGAAAAACGCGTGTGTCATGCTTTTGCGCTTGCACGTTCAACAAAGCTTCGGTCGGCAACCGTGACGAACCAGCCGATACCAACTCAAACGCCCAAACCACCTCCGGCCGATACCACCGCGTATGCCTCGCGTTTCGCGTGCGACGCGTGGGCTGAGAGCGGCCGCCCTGTCGCGGCGACGCACTTCGAGCCGCGCTTCGCGGGTTTCCGCGCGAACGTCCACGGGCGATCGAACGGCGCGCTCGGCGCGAAGACACGGCGTGAGCGGCGCTGGCGTTCGGCGCGCCGATCCGCGGGCGCGAGTGGGCGCGAATTCCCCCAACCCTGATCGCGAGTGGGCGGGAGCGGCGCGGCGCGGCGCAGTTCGGGCGGCTCGATCGACGCGGCGCGCGGAGGCGCGACTGGGATCGACGTGACGCGGACGCACGCGTGAGGCGTCTGTAGACTCACTCGGCGGTGCCGTCGATAGAACATTATCGATCTCCAGCCCACGGAGACGAGAGGGCGGGATGGACACCATGGAGGCGCTCGTCGCGGCGCTTCAAGATCCGGAGACGCGCGAGAACGCGCTGTTGGACCTGTCCAAGAAACGCGACATGTTCGCGGACCTTGCGCCCATCCTGTGGCACTCCTTCGGGATCATCCCCGCGCTGCTGCAGGAGATCGTCTCCATCTACCCGCTGCTCTCGCCGCCGTCGCTCACCAACCACGCGTCCAACCGCGTGTGTAACGCGCTGGCGCTCTTACAGTGCGTCGCGTCGCATCCCGACACGAGAGCGCTGTTCCTGAACGCGCACATCCCGCTGTTTCTGTACCCGTTTTTGAACACCGTGTCGAAAACGCGGCCGTTCGAGTACCTGCGGTTAACGTCGCTGGGCGTGATCGGCGCGCTGGTGAAGGTGGACGACACGGACGTGATCAACTTCCTGCTCAGCACGGAGATCATCCCGCTGTGTCTGCGCACGATGGAGCTCGGGAGCGAGCTGAGCAAGACGGTGGCGACGTTCATCGTGCAGAAGATCCTGAGCGACGAGGTGGGGCTGCAGTACATATGCGCCACCGCGGAGAGGTGCTACGCCGTGGGAACCGTGCTGGGTGGGATGGTCACCGCGCTCGCCGAGCAGCCGTCGGTGCGGCTGCTGAAACACATCATCCGGTGTTACCTGCGGTTGTCGGATAACCCGCGCGCGCGCGAGTGCTTGCGGCAGTGCTTCCCCGACCAGCTCAGGGACCCCAACTTCACCGCGTGCCTCAAGGACGACATCGCCACGCAGAAGTGGCTCGTGCAGCTGCTCATGCAGCTGGGGTACACGCAATAGGAAAAAGCGCGTGTGGGGCGTTTGTAACCGAGCTATGTAACGCGTGACTTTTCGAGACGCGACGCGCGAAAAAGCGAAGAAAGAAAACAACAGTCTTTGCGTCTCGCGTCTCGCCACGACAAACGCGCGTATCTCGCGCTCGTCTCTCGTCTATCGCACCTAAGAAAAACGTCCGTCAAACAAAGAGTGCGTCCGCGCTCCTCCTCACCGCAACCTCAGCGCTTGCCGCATGTCGCTGAGCCGGTCGCGGCTGGACCGGTACCCGTTGACGAGTATGCCGACGCCTAAACCGAGGCCGAGGCACACGCCTAAACCCATCCCGACGCCGATGCGAATGCCCGCGCTGAACCACGTGAGCTCACCCGCGAACAGCTCGTCCGAGGCGCCGCGGAGCTCGCTTCCCGAGTCGTGGTACTCGCGCATCAGGTCCTCGTACCGCTTGCGCACGTTCCGAAGCACCTCCGCCCGGTCGAACGCCACCGCGTGGCTCTTCCACGGGACGATGGACCACGGCGTTTGCGCCGGCGCCGCCGTCTCCGCGTCAGAGACGGCGGCGCGCGCGGCGGAGGGTTCGTCGTTCGCCCCGTCACGCTCCGCAAACGCCAAAAACGCGTCGTTTCCCAAACGCGCCGAAATCGTCGCGCGCGTGTCTTCCCCGCGCGAAGGCTCGAAGCGCGGCTCTTCCTCGGCGCTGTCGTCCTCGGACCAGCTCTCGGACGAGCTCATCTCCTCGGAGATGACGCACATCGCGAGCCGCGAAACGAAGCTCCGCGGGCTCGTCACCTTCCACGCCGCGAGCTCGCACTCGCGCGTCATCGCGAGGTGGTCGCCCGCGCACGTCCCGACCAGGCACAGCTCCATGCTCAGGACGTGCGGAACGGCGAGCGGCGACGGCGTAGAGAGACTCGCCGTCTGCGGCGAAAACGCGTTTTTTTCGTCGCCGAACAACGGGCCGAACGCGCGCGGCGCGACGAGAGGCGGGACGGAGGCGTCCAGCTCCAGGGTCCACCCGGCGGCGTCGCGAGACAAACGTCGCGCGCGTTCTTCGCCTTCGCGTTCGATTTGGTTTTCGCTCTCGCTCTCGCTCTCGCGTCCCTCGAACGCTTTTTTGTTTTTGTGGACGGCGTCCCTCTCGTCCAAAACGCTCTTTGTCTTTTTTTTGTCCTCGTCGACCGTCCGTACCACGCGCCCGGAGGCCCAGCGCTCCTTCTCGCACCAGATCTCAAACGCGCACGTCTCGAAGAACAAAACCTCGTCCATGGTGATCCAGCACCCGGCGCGGTCGCGGCGCATCAGCAGCTCAACCTCATCGCGCGCCTGTGGTGAACGACACGAGTCGTGAACGACACGAGCGGAGCGCGCGTGTGAAAGAGGAGCGCGCGCGTTTTATCGTGGGTCAGTCGTGGGGGCGGTCCGCGGCGGTTCGTCGACGCGTCGGGACCTTCTTTCGCGCGCGTTTTTGGAGCGTGAAAAAAAAAAAGACGCTTTTCGCTTCGAAAAGGCGCGTGTTCGCGCGAGACGCACCTCGAACTGAACCGCGTTGGCGATGAGCGGCGCGCCGTCGTGCGGCCGGGGAATGAACCGGAACCGCAGCTCGGGGTGGTGCGACAGCTCGACGGGGGACTCCCCGGCCTTGCACGACACCTTCACGAACATCGCGCGGCCTTGATACGCCCGCTCCAAGAGCAGGACCCGGTCCGTCATTTCGCGGGTCGTTAACAAAGCCGCTTTTTCGTCGTGGCTTCCAACGCGGCGCTTCCTCGCGCGCCTGGAGGGGTCTCGGGGACCCGCGCGCTCCACGCGTGCAGTCGGTCGGTCCCTGCGGTGCGTGCGCGCGCGCGAGGGGCGGAAGCGCGCGCCGACGTCTGCGCCTCGGCGCAGGGGCACGATGACGGCTCTTTCGCGCTGACGTCAGGATTGCGCTCGGAGGACGTGGATTTGAAAGCTTTGACGACTGAAAACGCATACAGAAATCTTTGAAAATCAACGAAAAGATTGGAGGCGATCTCAAGAAGCGCGGGAGACGGGCGATGTTCCGCCGCTTCGCGCCCTGGCAGCGCGAGGCAAAGTTCCGCGAAACAACTTTTTTTCATTTGTCGACCCATCGCGCCTCTACTCGGCGCCGT
>ENA-OUOG01001350-OUOG01001350.1-marine-metagenome-genome-assembly--contig:-NODE-1350-length-28909-cov-5.128954_pt1 | contig 28909 bp, 25 predicted proteins | sample MGYA00248635_ERZ508505 | MGnify/ENA primary metagenome ERZ508505 (study PRJEB26176, sample SAMN06267871) | marine metagenome | isolation source: Saanich Inlet, British Columbia, Canada | place: Pacific...
CTCGCCCCACTGCGACCACGAGGGTAAGGGTATGGCGGCACCGGCGGCATCTCCATCTTTCTTTTCCTCTTTTTTTCCCGTGTGCATTATCGACGTGTACAAATCGTCTTCTTCTCTTGGAGGTGGCTCGCCCCACTGCGACCACGAGGGTAAGGGTATGGCGGCACCTTTAGGAGCATCAGCTCTTTCAGTAACAGCAGCACCTTTAGGATCAGTAGGAGCAGCAGCAGGAGCGCCATTGGCACCAGCAGGAGCAGTAGGAGCAGCAGCAGGAGCGCCATTGACACCAGCAGCGCCTTCAGGAACAGTAGCTCTTTCAGCACCAGCAGCACCTTCAGGAACAGCAGCTCTTTCAGCACCAGCAGCACCTTCATCAGCACCTTCATCAGCACCAGCAGTTAAACTAGAAGCACCGCCACCAGTATTTTCTGCTTCATTTATCATCACCATACCACTATAAAAACTTATCACATTTTCACTGGTTATATCCGTCTCTGAAAACTGGTCAAAAAATGTTAAACTGTTCACGTCCATCGTTTCGATAGTAGTTAAATGTTTAAAAAAATCATCACTAAGTTTTTTATAAATCTCTTGATGTCTTTGAGATTCAGTTTTTACGTTTACATTTTCAATTTTTGATGATTCTACTTTCATATTTATAATTTCATTCGGTAGTTTTTTTATTATTTCCAAAGTATATTTTTTACATAAATTTCTGGCGGCAATCGCCGCGTTTTTATATTCCATCAATAACGATCTATCTGCTGATGCTAGTATTTCTCCATGGGCTGGAGGAAATAATTTAATATTCTGTGCTATTTCTGTGTATCTTTTGCGTGCCTCTATAAATTGTTTAATAGTATTTTGTAGTTTTGTAATGGTGGCTTTGGGAGTTTGTGTATGATGTTGTTTTAAAGCTATTGCAATCTTGCTGTACAAATTAATATTATTTCCCATTGTTATCACATTTGAAGATAATAATATTTTTTCCTTTCTTATATTGAAATTATTTCTTAAAATAGTTATTTGTTGTTTGCATCTAATCGTAAAGGCTTCATCGGTTTCTTCAGCAGGCGTTGTTTTTCGCTTTTGTGTTAGTATATTCTCAATGTCTTTAATAGTTTTTTCTCCATAATTAATGAATTCTTCTCTATTTTTTGGACTGATTCTTTCAGTCAATAATTTCATCCAGGCTTTGACTTCATCCAGAAATGCATTAACTATAGTATCAAGTTTTTCCTCACCTAGTTTATGACCTTCACTTGATGTAAACGGGTTTTTCAACTCTTCTAAAGCACTAGTCTCTATTCCTGAATTAAAATCTGCTTCCGGCATGGTCTTTTCTGCCCCATCTGCTTCCGGCATGGTCCTTTCTGCCCCATCTTCTTCTGGACTGGACGCCGGATCAATGAGTCTGTTCAAAACATTCAAAACTTCATCTGGATCGTCCAATATAGACGAAAAATTCATAAATGAATCAACCCGTAAGGTTTGTATGCGAGCATTTTCTCTTTCAGTATGCAATATTTTAAATTCTTTGAATGAATTTTCTAATTTTTGTCTTTCAATTCCTGCTTTAATACTATTTAGAGTTAGGGTTACACTATCTTGCAATTTTTGTAATTCTAGATTATGTTTTGCCTTCATAGTTGCCTCTTCCATATCAATTCTTCTTTGAGATGTTGTTTGATCATATGTTTCTTGACTATTCCAAATTAATAGACCAAGCAGGCTAAGTGAGGTTTTTTTACTTAAAATATCTGTATCTTTTTCGATAATAGTATCATAAATTGCTCTTAATGTTTTAGCACTAATAAACAAACCGCCTAATACCATCATCAAATCTAAAAAAAGTTGGCGATTTTCCTTATTTCGTTTTGCGTTAGCACGTCCACTGTTATCTATTTCTTCTTGTAATGCAATGTCGGTTATAGTTTCTATCAGTAGGTTTGCTTGTGCTAACGTAATTTGTTTATTTGGATCTATACATTGTTCGAGAACGTTTTTTAAATAATGACTACCAATAAAGGCTTCAGTAAAAGTATCACAATACATGCCAAGTTCCGGATTAGCAGAAACTTTTTCTCTGCCGTATAAATTCATTATACCGTTTTCTTCTCTAGGATCTAGTTGGCCCATTATATTATTCTCCGCTTCTATGATATTCGTTAGTTTCGCCATAGCTGTTGGGTCAAGTTTTGAAAGAATCTCGGCATTTTTCCTCGAATTTTCTATTGTTTCTGCAACTTTTTGAGCAACAGACAAAGGAGTCCCAGGTTCAACAAGATAATAAGGGTTGCCCCACGGTAATTCTTTATACTTGTTTTTAGTTGGTTTAAAATCAAAATTAACTAGGTCTTTAGCTTGCATCGCGGCGGCGAGCTCTGGGTCACGAGAAATATAATCAAAAACCTTTTCAAATGCCACCCCTACGTTATTCGCCATATTTATTCCTGAATCAATCATTTTTTGAGTAGTATAAATATTATTAACCGCCACGCCTAAACTACCAATTATACCAAGAAAAGCAGCATATAACGCAAAAGCTGAAGTACTCAATGGATCAAACGCTGTAGTTGATTTTATACAGTAAATAAAAAAAAAGAAAAATGGAACTAATCTTCTTACGTCCGCACCACCTTTCGCTCCACCTTTCGTTTCACCTGATGTCTTGGCGGGTGTCATTACTATGCCTTGTAAATTAACTGCTAAAAAAACTATAGTATAAAATTTATCATTTTTAGGTCCCAGTGTTTTCAATACAGTTTCATACTCTTTAGTGTGAGTTTGGATAAACCCTATGAGATCGTCTTTAAGTTTCTCGTCTAGGTTTTCGTCTGCTGAAATTATTTGTATGATTTTTTCCTTCTCTGTAGGGTCTTCAACTAATGAATATATCAAGCCAGAAGCTATAGTAAATAATTCTGTCAAATTAAATTTGCTAAATTTATGTTCTGTCAAAATCATTTCATTATCATCTCCGCATAAATTTTCTAATGCTTTAAATTTTTTGGTTGCTTCATCTGGACACAAAAAATTCTTGTCAGGATGAACAAATGTCGAAGCTTCACGCATAAATTTTTTCTTTGTATCTTCATCTCCGCATATTGTTTTTATTTTTTCATTATCATAAGGATTTTCATCAATAGCGTTTACTTGACAACGAGATTCAGTACTTATAGCATTTACCTTTTGTTTATTTGCTTCATTTAAAGTGTCATAAAATAATGAATTTACAGTTTCATTAAATCGTGGGTGTCTCTTTCCTTCGTCCATATTATATATTAATCAAATATTATAATTTAATTATTTTTCCGTTATTTTCCCTGAATTTCACACTAAATATTTCATATTCACTAAATATGAATCGTTGTAATTCATTTATTTTATAAATTCCATCATACACTTTATGCACAACAAATTCCTTTTCATTATTTTCCTCACGCCGCAATAAATGAATCATTTCGCTTTTTTTTTCAACATGTTTCATATAACATATTTTTTCATTCTTTTCGTCTAAATTGTCTATCCATTTTTCCATATATTTATTGCCACAAGCGAAGCCACCATTTATCCCATCTTTAACTAAAGTATTCAATATATCTCCCATGCGGCGCATTGGACTCGTCACTTGTAAATAACCAGAATCACTTTCTAAAACATAAAATGGTTGACATGTTTCAGATTTTATTTGGTCATAAGTTTTTTCGAAATATTTCAAATAAATCCCACGTCGTTTAGAAGATATGAAAACTTTTGCTACATTTTGGTTCACTAAAACCATCCAATATTTCACAACATCATAACTATTTTCAACGCCTTTATCCATCGTTCGCGTCAAGTTTAACAAAGAATTATAATTATCATCTTTTAATAATTCGGCCTCTTCATATACGTAATTTTTATGAATTTTTACAATGATGTTCTCATAATAAAACCGCTCCACGGTTCCAGTTCCGCTTACTATAAAAGTATAACACGATACGATTCGATAAATATCTTTCGTCAAATTGCAAAAGTTATCCAAAAAGATACTCGGTAACATGGGTTTCCGCATATGCGGCAAATACACTGTTTTTATTTCATTGGATAAATAGTCCCATAAACCCATGGTTTCTAACCACACGTGAACATTTGCAATGCATACTCGCACCTTATAATTGCCATCGACTTCTTGTATACTAAAAGCGTCATCGCGGTCAATACAGTCAGCGCCATCAATTGTGAAGACGTGGTCATAGCATATTTCTTTGGTTTTATAATGATCATACAACACTTGTTGAACATTAATATTCGTATTATTAAAACTGCGTATTTGTCGTTTCAACAAAGATTGATTTATTTGAAGACAATTACCGTGGTATAAATATTCGAAATAATCTTCTTCGTCACTGGAATCGATATTTCCCAAAGTTCTCAATAAACTTCCGGTCATGGGTTTCGCATGAACATTTTCGAATTTAAACAAAATGTATTTATTGACCACGTTTTTTTGAAATCCAATGTCATTTTCATATGGCACTAATAAACAAGGCAGCATTTTATCATAGGGTTTGCATTTATATAAATATTTGCGGCCCTTTTTCCCGAAGGTTTTATTTAAATATAAAATACCGGCAAGTTCATTATATTTCAAATATGGGTGGTCTAACTCGATAGATTCGGCGTTTTCTTGTTCAATGTTGTCGATTATCACGAGTTCTTCATTTTCTACAATTTCATCCATTTCATATATTGATATAATGACTTAATTATTATATCAATTTTTTTTATATTTTCGCCGCGTTTTTCTATTATTTTTAGATAAAACACGTTTACATGTGCCTCTGTATTTTGGTCCATTTGGTTCGATAACATTATATTTTCCATAATCTTCGCCATTTTTCCAAGTTCCTTTACATATTTTCCCGTTATTGTATTTATATTCACCTTTACCATGCATAACACCCGACTTCCATTGCCCTTTATAAACATCGCCATTTTTCCACGTATAAACGCCTTTACCGTTCATCGATTTTCGTTTCCACTGCCCTTTGTATGTACCGCGTTTATTTTTCAGAGTCGCCTTTCCTAAAACAAATTTTTTATTTTTCCATAGTCCGTCGAAGTCTCCATTTTTATATTTATAAACCCCCTTACCGTGCATCTTATCCTTTTTCCATTGTCCTTTATATACATCGCCATTTTTCCATGTGTAAACCCCTTTACCATTCCTTATATCATGGTTCCACTGTCCGTTATACATATCACCATTTTTCCATTTATAAACGCCTTTACCATCAATTATAAATTGACCGTTATATGTTTCACCATTTTCGGATTTACATATTCCTTTATTATAATTCATATATATATCTAAATATTTTTTACAAATCCGTCGATTAATTCCAATTCGTGTGTTGAAATATGTTCGAATTTCACATGACATTCCCAAAAATAGCGACAAAAAGCCCATATGAAATCATGTTTTTCTTTGAAAAAATTCGGTTGATTTTCCAGCAAATAATAATACACACGATTTGGTAATAGATGATAGTGACAGCTCGGTAGGACATACAACAATTGTAAATTATTGGAAAATGGTTTTCGTTCTTCTACAATAAAGTTGGTATTGAAATCGGGAATATATTGCACCAAATCGCTCAACAAGGGAGGGTAATGATATTCATATGTGAAACGCCAATCGCGACATTCACCGCTGTAATATTCAAAGCACCATTGAAGAGTTTGTAAATAGTTGACACACAATTTCTGTTTGAAATCGGGTTCATTATGTTCGCAAAACAAAGAGCTATAATAGCGTTGTTCCCAGAATTTCGACGATGGACAAATGTAATTCTCTTCGCCTCGATAAATGATAGGCAAGCTATTAAAAGCATATTCGCGGTCCTTTTCTGTTTCATAACTCCATTTTTTGAAGTCGTGCTTTTTACGGACATTGTATTCTTCCAAAATGTATTGATATTCGCTTTTTGCGAGTTTAGCAATGAACATTTGGAAATATTTCCAGCAGATCTTGCCGTCAACAATGAAAAAGCGATTTTCGAAACAGCCAATGATTTCCGCATATAAATCAAGTAATACAGGAATTCCATGTGTGCGAATATTCAACGCGGGAAAATGCGGTAAAAAGTCGTTACCCAATAAAAAGCACATGAATACATAATCATAAATTCTTTTTTTATTTTTATACTTGCAGTCCATTTCGCTATGTATAGCATTGCATAGAACATCGACGTCTAGAACCAAAAAGTCTTCTTCGGTTTCAATGTAAAACTCAGGTGCTTCGCGAAAAATGTAAATATTTTTAACGTAGTGAATATTGAAAATGGACAACATAATCAAATCAGCATCGAGACCATATAACGCTATGGTTTCATTTTCCAACTCGTTTTTGCGAATATAAGAAAAGAGTTTATGTTCACCTTCACCGACTTCATCGGAACATGAAGTGATGATTTTTCGCGCGCCGTATTTTTTTTCTTGTTGATAAAAGTGTTTAGTAATAGTTTCGGAAAGAGCGTTCATGAATTTCGTGCCAGGAGTAATATTTGTAGTGGACCATTTACTTTGGCTTGTTCCCAAGAATTCGAGAGAAGATTGAAAAGCGGATTTATAACGACGGGTTTTTTGTTGATTCATTTTTGCAAATGGTGCTATGCCATCAAATGCAATAAATATGGTATTAGAAGGTTTTATTTCTTGAATATAATCTTCTATTTTGGTTATTGTTGCCATTATTAAATCATATTCAACATTATCAAATGATTCGAGTTTACGTAACGCATCGTAAATAATCGAATTACAATCCATGAATAAATTATCAAAATGTTCTTCGACTGATTCAAGTGACTTGATTGTCTTCTTGTATTTCTTGACAATGTGTGAAAAATAGCTTGGAATACCCATTCAATATATTTGTCGAAATGTTTTTATATTCATTTTTATATGTATTTATATAATATATGCCGGACAATCCAAATCTACAAACACCAGTAAACGATGAGAAAAATGGATTATTGCGAGTATTTTATTTATTTTTGAGAATGAGTCCATTTATCATTGTCTGTTATTTCATTTTGTTATCTATTTTTAACAAAGATATTAAAGGAATTATTTATTTAGCAGGGTTAATGTTTGCCGCCATTATTGTTAAACAAGCCGGAGATTTGAGCTTATTTGGTGCAGATAATAAATTCGGAAACACAAATATTAAAATGTGTAATTTGACATCTTTAGGGACAAGCGAACATTTGTTCTCGAAGCACGCTCCATTGGGTGTAATGGTTTTATTTTTCACATTTGCTTATTTGTTAACGGCAATGATTTCATATAGTTCAACAGAAATCAATTTACTCAGTGATAATTTACCAACGATCATATTATTTTTGATATTAATTGTTGCTGAATGTAGATTCCAATATAACTACGGTTGTTTTGGAACACGATATATCAGTTACACTGGATTAATCAGTTCGATTTTAGGAATTGGATGGGCAATGGTAGTGGAAAATAATGGGTTCGGTGCTTTGCAATATTTCAACGGAATGAGTTCCGCTCAAACGTGTAAAACGTCAAAGAAGATATATACATGTAAGAAGGTAACAAATGTATAAATCAATAAATTAAAAATAGAATTTACTATAGTTTTCACGAAACCACGTTGTAAGTTCTTGAATGGTCATACTACGATGCATATTATGTGTCATCATACGTAGATTGTGATTTTTATCAATATAAGCGTTGAAAAAGTTGACGACAACTTTTTTGAAATCAGCGCTTGCGTATTTACTTAATTCATTTTCAGGAAAAAGTTGATAACCTTTTTGTTTATTCAACATGTTATGAAAATTAAACAGCGTCATTTTTATTTGAGTTTTACTTTGTAGTGAATTGAAATTGATACCGTCTAAATGCGTTTTCGCATGTTGAGAACATAATGGACAAGGTAGATTAGTGCATATTTTATATATAAATTTCAAAATATCTGGTCGTAAATATGAAAAATGTTCATCTTTTACTTTTTCAATAAGAGTATGTAGAAACGTCCAAACATGTTTCCCCCACTCCATACCTTTATTCGATTGATTTTGTATGGGAGTGGTTGGTGGTGGTTTTGATTGAACTGGACGTTTTGTAGGCGTTTGGACCTGTTTTCTATTATATGTCATATTTAGGTTCATTGGTCTAGCTGTTTCACTTGTTCTTTGACTAACCTTGCTAAACATTTATATATATTTATTTTATTAAAAATTTAAAAATAAGTACACATATATATAAATGAATAAAACTGAATTAGTGGAAAATATAAAATCATGGATGAAAGTAGACAATGAAATAAAGCAATTAAGGAAAGAGGAAAACGATCGTAAAAAGAAAAAAGATGAAATCTCCAAAAAATTAATCGAAATCATGAACGAACATGATATAGACGAATTCAATACGAAAACTGGTAAGCTAATATATTCCAAAAAAACGGTGAAGAAACCGATTACTAAAAAGGGATTATTGGAAATATTGACAAAATATACAGAAGGTAATGTGAATCAAGCAGTCGAAATCCACGAGTTCATTGATAGTAATCGTGAAGAAAAGGTTGTCGAATCGATTTCAATGAAATAAAACTGATGTGCTGTAATTATATAAACATAATATTTATATAATCATATATGACTACGACAAATAATAAAAAAATTGATACGAATATTATTCAAAATGTAAATATATCAAAAATGAACAAACAGACGAAAGGTTTGTTGCGTAATACAATAGACAAATACTATACGAAAAAAATTGTTGTTGATCAATGTATAAATCTCGTGAAACAATATATCAAAATAGGTTCAAGTGATATTGTTATTGAACCTAGTGCTGGAAATGGTTCGTTTATAGATGGCATCAAATCCATTTCGAGTCATTATATATTTTACGATTTGGAACCAGAACATGATGAAATAATACAACAAGACTATTTGATATGTAACGAATACAATAAGAAAATAAATGAAAAAATACATGTAATCGGTAATCCACCCTTTGGTAGACAATCGTCCGTAGCAATAAAATTCATAAAAAAGTCATGTGAATTTTGTGATACTATATCATTCATTTTACCTAAAAGTTTTAAGAAAGAAAGCCTGAAGAAATGTTTTCCGTTGAATTTCCATCTGATATATGAAGTCGATTTACCAGAAAATGCATTTTTAGTAGACGGTATAGAACATAATGTTCCATGTGTTTTCCAAATATGGGAAAAAAAGATGTTTAATCGCGAAGTGGCGGAAAAGATTGAACCATTGCATTTCATATTTGTTGATAAAAAGGACAATCCCGATATTTCATTTCGTAGAGTTGGAGTAAATGCTGGAATAATCGATACAAATATAAATGAGAAAAGTGTTCAATCACATTATTTTATAAAATTTACAAATGATAAATTGACTCGTGAAAATATTGATAAATTATCATCAATAACATATGACTTTAATAATACAGTGGGTCCAAAATCAATATCCAAGCAAGAATTGATATATAAATTCAATCCATTATTGAGCGAAGAATGATAATATGATGTTTTCTAGGTTTTTCAAATAACATAATGTATTATTTTTGAATCCAGAATCAAATAAAGTATATGTCTTGGATCTCTTGCTGGTTAGTTGTATTTCATTGGATACAACACATAATAATTTACTAGTTTCTGTGTTATGTATATTATTATGGATATATTTGGACCCACGATTGGTTTGATGACCTCCTGACCATAGATCCAGTTGATTCATACCGATAATAATTTTATTAGTCGATTTTTCCAATATATACCAATCAGGTATTTCAGTAGTTGGATGTTGTTCGCATATTTTTTCAAAACATATCTCATATGTAGAGCTATCTAATCCGATTTTTTCAATAAAGTTTTTTACAATTTTATTGAACATATTACCTCGTATGACTCCCTTTGTTCCCGATGGAATTAATTGTAGAGTATATTTTTCAATGATTAGGTCTTTTTCATGCGACTTGTCGTGTAGAACAGAGTCTAAAATCACACTAAATTCCTGTAATTTATTTTGAACTGATTTAGACTCTTTATAAAACGGCATTAAAGACTCATCACTCAATGCATTCAATGTTTCTGTGCATATCTCTCTCTTTATTCGTTCGTTAATTTCATTCAGTGATAGTTCGGTCATAGTTTATGTAACATATATTCATTATTCATATATAAACTAATTTTTTATTCTATTATGATGCCTTAAAAAACTCATTAATATTTGAAGACTCTGTGATTTTTTGTAATATGTAAGCACAAGATTTTTTATTAGCGAGTTTATTCATTTGCTTTTTATACTTGCTAATATCGCCATCACAGGCATTATAATAATGTTTCAGCATTTCGATAATAACATTCACACTCGCATAATTCATTTCTATAATTTTATCTACTCGTCCAATGCGGGTCAATGCTGGATCGATAGATTTAATATCATTGGTTGTAAAAAAAATAATGCTATTATGAAGTTCTACGATTCCGTCCAAAATATTCAATATGTATTCAAGCGTGATCTCATCTTCATTATGCACAGCAACATTAACAAAATCTTCGAATTTCTTTTTGAGTTCATTATCACTTTCTTTTTCACGTGTATATTTTGACTCGAGTTCCTTTTTTTTCACTGCATTCGTTTTCAAATTTTCGCGGATTTTCAATATATCATTATTATTAGCATCAAAATCTTCAAATACAATAATCAAATCCTTTTGATGATAGGTTTTATTATTGATTTTCAACGGACGAAAAAAATTCACGAAATCGGAACACGTTTTGATTTTCGCCCATGGCACGATAACACAATGACGATTCGTGTATTTAATGGTCGACTTTATCAAAGATGTTTTACCGCATCCAGGCGGTCCATGTAACATAACGACTCCTTTAAAAGGTATGCCATATTTTTCATATTTTATATCCATGGTCTTTTCATTGAACTTATCAATGAACTCAATAAATTCGTGTTTGTTATCAAAAAACACATTATGAAACGATTTATTAGTTTTAAAAGGCGTTTCCGAAAATAAACATGTTTGTTTATCGTCTTCATCTTTGATCGATTTTTTATATTCAAAAATTGTTTGCGTATATAAATTCGTTTCTTTTTCGTATTCATTTTCAATATTGTCTAAGAAATCATTTAACACATGAATATTGTCTTTTCCCTTTTTCCATATTTTGTATACATATTTGCGCGATTCCGATAGACCTGAGCTATTTTTCTCTTTTTTATCGTCTTTATCTTCATTGATGAAATCCAGTAATATTTCAAAATATATTCCTTTTTTCTCATCAATAAGTATTTTTTGTTTTTCTTTTGGAAGTAATATATATTCACCGGCTTCATATAAATGCGACATATCCTGGAAATTTATGATTTCTGTAAGCGAATGTAATTTTTCCACATGATGTTTCTTAATATGATAATTCAACGCATGAAAGCGGTTACTATAAAATGTTTTCACTATATTCTTGCCCCCATACGCAGAAAACGTTTTATTATGATAAGGTATTAAAATATGACTGGTATTATCATATAAAAAAATATCATTTACATACGTTTCAAAACAGTCAACAATACTATAAGGGAGAATTCTATAAATACAATAACATAACGTTACTATCAATAGTGCATAATCGAAAAACTTATTATTAGCTGTATCATTACTTCCATAATTATTCATAAATTTTGATAAAAAAGATACTTGAATAATGTTGAATGCGTCCATCATCTATTTTATAATGTTTGTAAATGTTTAAGTGTATTATCAAATCATTTTTTCAATGGAATATTTTCCATTTTCTTCGCAATATGTGCCGATAATAGCCGGATTGTCTTTTGTTTGTAAAATATCTTCCATTTTATAGATATTCTTGTTGCGATCCAAGTAATAAATAATTCCATTAATATCCTGACTAAATACCTCAACTTTTTTTACTTTACTATCCTCTTCATTTGCAATTCCATTTGGCGCATGTTTACAATGAGTGCCACAAAAATCGCTATTGTCTCTCTTATGACGACTGCATTGTTGGCCATCTGCAGTTCGCGCAGCGCATCGGTTCGTTGTAGCAACAGAATTTTTAGCACGTTTTCGTTTCGACAAATCATCTTTAGTAAACACCAACCGTGGATACTCCATAATAGATATCAATATAGAATGGTCTATTTCAGGATATTTTGTTTTTATATCTTCACATAATTTCCCTTTGAAATCTCTAAAATATTCTTCGGTTTTCTTATTCAAACGCTTTTCCATTGTCTTTATATCATATTATACTACGTCAATTGTTTATTTCAATTTTTTATGAAAACAATAACAGAAAAATTGATATAAAATATTGTTCACTATAATTACAGTACGAACATGAAGGTAGAAGATGTTATCAAAGCAAATAATATTTTCGTAGATAATATTAATCAATTATTACACAATGAAGGAGTCGAATTTAACAGTCGGTTACAAATCATTATAAGTCATTTGAACCATTGTTTATACGAGACTAACATTGAATATACTTTGATAAATGAATCCACAAGTAATAACATACTCCAAATGATACACTCTGTCAGTATAAACAAACACGAATTGTTTCAAATATTGTTTATGTTTTATTGTAACAAAAAAACGAAGCTCGATTTGGACCAATATTACACACCATTTACAATAGGTGAATTCATTTGTAATTTGATGAAACCCGGTGGTTCAGTGATAGATCCAGCTTGTGGCACTGGTGATTTGGTGAAGAATTACAAAGGACAAATTACATTATGGGACATTAGTCCCGATGTATTAGATATTTGCGATCAAAATTACAAAATGAATGAAAAACAATACTCTATTTCGTGTTTGAATTCACTGGAACAACATGACAAAGACAATGGAGTATATGATTATTGTTGTTTGAATCCTCCATTTGGCAGTTCGACGTTGGTGAAAAACGGTGAAATATTGAGTCATTATACACTAGGAAAAAATAAGGTAAAAGAGGAAATTGGGATCCTCTTTATCGAACGTGCAATGCAATTGGTGAAAGACAACGGAATTGTATTCATCATCGTTCCAAACGGGTATTTAGGAAATTCCACAAAAAATATAAAAGAATTAAAAGCATATTTGATGTCATATCGAATCATCGCAATATTGGAGCTTCCTGGGAATACATTTTCGCGAAGCGGGACAGGTGTGTCGACAAGTCTTTTGATCGTTCAAAAAACACGGTGTTCATCGAACTACGATATCTTTATCGAAAAAATCGTGAATATTGGGTATGTATTAAATAAAAAGAATACACCGTATAAATACAAACGAGTACAAGGAGTATATGTCACGGAAAATAATAAACCTATACTAGATAATGATTTCGATAATTGTTATCGCAGGTTCTGTAAATTCGCACATGCACAAAGCATAGAACAGTGTGTTCATTATGACGACCATAGTGTAGAATATGAAACGGTGAATACGTCTTCAATAAAAAATTGTATGTTAGATATTAATCGATATTTGTCGATATATAAGAAAATTATCACGGAACATATTCAACAAAAAAGTAAAACAATTAAAGAATATATTCAAAAGGTGAATGAAAAATTCGTGAAACTAAACGATAATGAATATTTGTATTTGGACATCAAGCAAATAACGACGCCGATATACAACAAAACGAATATGCTATATGGATACGAGTTGCCAAGTAGAGCCAAATTGGCAGTAAAAAAACATGACATAATCGTTTCCAAGTTAAAAGGAAAAATAACATTTACTATGATTTTGAGCGAAGAACCAAATATAGTTGCAAGCAATGGTTTCTGTTTATTACGACCAAAGGATTATCAAAGTGGGTTGATAATTTTCGCCAACTTATTTAGCGATGATTTCCATATTCAACATAATTCTCTTTGCACGGGTAGCATCATGGAGACCATTTCAGAAAGCGACATTGAAAAAATACACATATACGAAAACATAGACACACAGAAATACGAAAACATCATAAATGCACTTGTTGTAATAAATCAATTGTAATACTTACCTTGAACACTTTTACCTGACATACTCCTATAATTCAATTAATTCTCGAAAGTTGTTGTTCATATTCATCTTTGGTCCAAATGCCGTTTAAATACATCAATCGCAATCCGTCCTTCATGATATCGACTTCGGTATATCCGCCTTGTTTTCTATTGCAATCGCAATGTCCCCAATACATATTGGTTTCGACGAATCTCTTATTCGGATCACGATGGCATATTTCCATAAAGTTCTTGGCTGATTTGTAATCCGATTCATATTGTGTATAATCCAAACATTCTCCACAATATTTGCAAAAACATTCTTTCTTTTCGATAAACGGTAAATAATCCTTGATTTTATCGAAATCACCTTGCGGAAAGTTGGTAAAATTCACGATTTGCAATATGAGTTCTTGAACGGCTCCAATCAATTCGCTCGGGAAGCAATGGTCTTTCGGTCTAATTCCCATAGGGGCTGGATATGAAGGAGACTTTTCAAACTCTTCATTGGTGATATCTACTGGAGGGCTCCATCGAGTCGCTCTATTGAAAACGGGATCACCGATACGTTGATGCTTCGACAAAGTAAGCTCTCCGCTCTTGAATTTTTTATATTTATCAACATTTATTGTGTGAATATTACCTTGCGCCTGCAAAATTTGAAACACCTTGTCCTCGAATATTTTGCGGGTTTGCTCGGAAATGTTTTTATCTTTTTGAATTTTGGACAATATTTCTTTGAGTTGCGACACCTTTTCACGGTGTTTAAATTCGTCTACATGAATAGGTTGAGGGTATTTAGACAAATTTAAAAACCCACTCTCGTCGGGAGTGACAAAAGAGAAATATTTTTCGAAATCTTGAAGAGGCATATGAAAACACCTGCAACTGGTGAAAGACTGTAATGTATATTTTTCACCATCGAATGCATGTATTTCACACGGAACACCTTCGACATAGAGCCATTCTTCGTTCTTGGAGTATGAATCCCTGGTTACATACTTCAATAAACCGGTTCTATCAGGTACGCAAAATGATGTCATTGTTCGAGAGTGCTTTATTATATATATTCTTTTTTTATAGGCCACATAACTAATTTTTTGTTTTTAATATTGAAAAAAACAAAAAAAATGAACACAAAATCAATCCACAATTACGATTTCACTCTGCATATTTGCCGAAAACTCTTGGTAATACTCTATTTTAGAATTCTCCAAAACTCGTAGCAATAAAAAATAAGCTGATTTATAATCATTCATATCGATAAACAATTTCAAAAGTCTTTGTGTGTGTATCAAATATCTTGGTTGATCCATTATAGTATATTATATAACCCTTTGAAAATAATTTCAGAAGAATCGATTGCATTTTTCAAACAAGATTCAACCATAGCTTTATCCGAAATATTGATAAAGGCGATTCTTATTATACTAAAATCATCGTGAGGGTGTTTCTTTTGGAAACCGCAAAATGATAACAATTTATCGGCTTTATTTGTTGTATCGAAATACTTTTGATAAAGTAAATATTCCAATACTTTTCCTACAGTGTAATCTTCATCATACAATGTAATATCATATGAGTATTCCATAGCGACTTCGCTAGCAAATATATTAATACTCTTCGATTCCAACAATTCGCCTAATTTTTTAAATTTGTCAATGAGGATCTTACAAGCAATCTTCGGTATTTCCTTGTTTTCGTAAAATCCAACGGACCTCAGCACAAAATCAAAGCTATTTTCTTTAAAGTGTCTTTGAGCATCCAATATATAAAAGTTTTTCTTATGAAACTCGATTTCTTGTTTTGATAATTCCTGTGATCTCAATTGCGCTTCGTATTTTTCCCATTCAATATTTACTTTTTCTAAATCGACGCTGTTTCCATAAGCACATTTCGAAACAACATTAAACATACTGTTTTCCTTGGCATTGGAAATAGAGAATTCACATGTTAAATGGATTTCTTCACCTGGAATAGAATTACTAATCTTCGGTCTCAATCGTGCAAAATCAATATATTCATTTGTCAATGGGTCCGGTGGAAATATCTTTTTGATCTCCGTTGCGTCAATTTCTTTATCGGGTGTCATTTTGTTTTTGATTTTAAAATCTTCAGTAGTGACAAACTTCACTTCATCACTATCATTTTTCACATGCACCTCAAGCATATACTTATCAGGTAACACATTAATATCTTTGTAACTCATATGAACTGGAATACAACTCAAGCGCTGTTTCAATATTTCGTTATGTTGACGGGTGGTATTCTTGATAAAGGTGCATTGATTCGTTTCAAATGTTTCTGTTCTAAATACCACACATGGGATTTCAGACATAATAGTTCGACGCAAAGCATTTGCAATGCTGACATTCAAGTTACTCAATGTAAATTTATAAAGACCATTATTTTCACTTATTTCAGATATTTTGGCTTCCATATATACTTATATTGAATATAATAACCTAGATTATTTAAATCAATTTTTTATATTTTAACCCAATTCAAATTTTCGAAATTATTCAATATAGATTTCCATTTTTTATGTTCCGGATGTTTTTTTACAAACTTGTTTATGTTAAATACTCTGCCACAAGATGAACCGAATCTTCCATAAAACTCCTGATTTATCGCCAAATTCGTATTTGTCACTTTACCATCTGTGCATCCAGCAGGAACGTAACCATATAATGGGTCATTCTCATAATGTATACATACACATCGACCTTCTTTATTGATTTTATGATCTCTGCTATCATAATGATCGCTCAATATAGTTTTTGCATTGTTCACGTTTATTTTTCCGTTATATTTATCAAAGAGTAAATAACGAAGACGTAAATTACGCGCCCCGCTGCTTTCATTGTGGTCTTTATGTGAAACATCAGTGGTTTCTAAAATTCGCATTTTTGGATCCATCACACTATTCATTCCATAATAGACGCCATTTTTGGTTTTCTTTTTATTATGATGATTCAATCCAAGCTCCAATATCATAATTTCATTGGTATTCATGTTTCCGAGAAGCCATGAACAGGGATAATCACCTGCATTGTTTTTCAACATAAGAGACTCATAATCATCCAATGTATTACAATATTGCATAGCAGTTCTCAATCGACAAAAATAAGGACTACCGAAATCCAATTTATATTTCGTTTGACTAATTGTGGTTTCACAACCTAAAATACCCGACTTTGAAATGAACCAATCCGAAGAACTCGCCACAAATCCAGGAGATGTTTGCATGGTGAATTCATATCCATCTATAGGTGTCACTTTCATCACAATATTTAATAAAGAAGCTGTGCCAAAATCGGAATGTGTATTGTGAGCCATCACAATCTTACCATCTTGTGTTGCATCTCCAACTGCAATAAACGCGCTACATCTTTCGCCAGTTTGTCCCTGATAATATTGATACATGGACAATAGTGCATTAGATGCAATCAAAAATTCAATACTGATATGAACGCCTTTTGCTTTGGCGCCATCAACAATACCCCGCAATTCTTCGTATATTTCGAAATGATTGTTTTTGATAATATTATACAACATTCTTTTACACGTTTCGATATATTGATTCAGCGATGTTTTAAAATCATTTTTTACAGTAAACTCGAGAACTTTACGTGAACGTTTCAATTCTTTATGTAATAAATAACCATGTGCATAACCTCTTTCATAAGGTTCGCCGTAAATGTGGATATGTATCCATCCTTCTTTTTTACATAAGATTTCTCCATTTACTTTTCTACTTTTTCGCGTTTTATTGTTACGTTGTTTGGTTTTCTTCGTCATTTATAATATAATTATAAATAAATATATTATAGTAAAATCTTATATATTACAGAGTGGTAAATGATAAACAAATATACTACAAAAAATAATACGAACGCCAATAATGGATTGAGATATGACAAAAACCCTAATAATAGAATCATGCAAACAACATCTATTCCGAATGTTTTGATACTGTTATTCACATAATTCTTCATATTTCCTCCAAAAGAATATAACATTAAATAACCCAATGCAAAAAATGTTGGAAAAGCTGGTAATATAGAACATGCTACAGTATTTTTCTCTTTACTAAAATGATATATCAATGTAACTAAAGCTCCACCTAGTAAAAAATATAATATATACATAAAATCGATAGCCATATATATTGAATAACTATATTAAACTAAAAAAACATGCTTAACAAAATCAACAATGCGATAATAAAAGGTAATAATACCAAAATCCATGCAATGACGGAAGCGCCAGCACCACACATCAAGTTCAAAATCCATGTCCAGAACACGACATAAATTATTTTCAAAACGAAAATGAAAAATGTGCTGGTAACATCACAACTGTATTCACCTAAGCAATATGTGTTTACATTACCGTAGTTTTGAATATAGGAAACGAGAACAAATATCAAAGAAATAACTAAATAAACATACGCAGGGGTACACAACTTTTTCAACAAATCCATATATAATTAAAAAATATTTTAATACGAACCAGTGAGTGAATTATATAAGGCTGGCGTTTGAGCAATGGTGCCGACTTGATTCAAACTACCGCCATTTGCATCGAAATTTCCCATTAAAGTGCCGATCATTCCACCTCCCCTTATTTTACGGCGTCTATTGGTTCTAGATTTTCTAGTTTTGCGTTTACCACCTTTTAATTTTTTATTGCTTCTGCTTTTGCTCTTGGTATTTTTTGTTTTATTATAAGAAGGATGTAAGTTGAAATTGTATCCACCTCTCATCTATATAGTATAAAGACAAATTATTCTATGTCAACGTGAGTTAGCATATGACGTCTGCAACATGGGTCAAGTAGCAACAGTTCATCTAATACATGTCCTTCAATCGTTTTATCATTATGTTCTTTCTTCAAATATTCAACTCTATCTAAAGATTTACTTTCTTGAATTTTACGTTTACGCACTTCACTCAAATAGTATCTGTATTTGTTTGCCAAAACATTACCACATGTGAAACACTTTACCGGAATGATCATTGTATATTATAATAGTATACTTATATTTTTCAAATCAATTTTTTATATATATAATTTATATGAGCGTATTAAAAAATAAATTTTGGAGAACCATCATTTTTTTCATGTTGATATTGGTTCTATCATTGATTATTGGGTTTTCCATTAAAGAAGGTTTAGAGTATACACCAGACGCTATTGTCCAATATCACGATACAATTAAAGATATTCAAGCGCAAAATGAGGAAGATGCAGGATATTTTGAAAACAGTCCCGATAAATTTTCCGATGACTCGCTTTTCCAAGGCGAAAATATCAACAATCGACATAAAATGTCTTCGAACTTTGTTCCTACATATGAAGACTCTGTATTTTTGAGTAAAACATCATCCATTAGCCATTCATTTCCAGTAACACCATCTTCATCGATTGCCGCTGGATTTTGTCATTATCAACAATCGAATCCCATGGGAACTGAACAAAAATGTTTAGAAACAAAACACGATACATGTGCTTCGACTGATTGTTGTGTCTTATTAGGCGGTGTCAAATGTGTTTCTGGAAATCAACATGGACCCACTTTAACATCTAATTATAACAACCCCGATACGCAACATGCCGATCATTATTATTACAAAGGTAAATGTTACGGCAATTGTCCTTCAATACGCATGTAAATATATTAACAAAAGCATATATTTACATTCTACCTTGTTTCTTCAACTGAGATGCCTTCATCAAAGCTTCCTTGAAAGTAAAATTCTTATTTTTATTATGTTCTTCGTGGTATACCTTCTTGACAAACATTGGCCAAGAATTCTTGGATTTGTTTTTACCGTTGTTCTTGCTTCTATTTGAACGCGTCTTGCGATTAGAGGTTCTACGACGTTTGGTGAAAGCCATTATATATTACATATACATATTAATATTTCACTGTTTTCTTTTTTGTTAAATCTAAGTTCTCGCTATGTATATTCAAATGACACGATTCACATACGGCCATCAAATTCGCCACATGATTTTTGTGATGACTGCCAATATAACCAAATTCATTTGCTATCTTTTGTGGATTAATATGATGAACTTCACTAGATAATTCAGTAGAACATATTTCGCAAACAGAACGTATTTTTTTTGTATTATATGCACTTGACTTTTTAGAAAGTTCTCCTTGTTTACTCGGGAAATATTTATTTCGAATGGCATATGCGCTTTCAACAAAAGCATCATCTAAATACAATGATTTACATACTTCGAGTCCATAATTAGAGACTCCTGAACCTGGCTTCAATTTACGATCATATATTAACCGCCCTTGCTCTTTATCAAAAACCACGTGCATATGATACAAGTGTAAATTCGTCAAATCATTTATTTCTTGATAATTAACGATTTCGTGAAAATGCGTTGCAAATATAAAACTACTCTTACTTGCAGATATTTTTTGCAAAGACGCCACAAAAATACTCAATGCAGACTCCGTTTCTGTTCCACTACATAATTCATCACCTAAAATTAGACTATTTTCATCAGCCATCTTTAAAATGACGCGCAATTCGGAGATTTCAACAGCAAACGTCGACATACCCTTAAACAAATTATCATTTCCCAAAATACGTGAATATATCGATTTATATGGTTTATAACAAAAGCGCGAACATGGAACAAACATACCGCATTGTGCTAATATTACCGCAATACCTATCGAACGAATGAAACTCGTTTTACCCACTGCATTTGTGCCGTATAATAACATACCATTTTGGTCTTTGATACCAAGATGTGTGTCGTTGGTCACATATATTTCGTCATTTTGTAAATGTTCGATTAGACAATGCCTCAATCCTTCAACATCAACAAAGGATGTTTCATTAGATTGTATTTCTGGTTTTACATATCCATATTTGCATGCAATATACGCTTTATTAGAGAGAACATCAATACGACAAATAAAATCACATATATCGCGGATAGATTCGATGAAATCGGTTTTGATTCGTTCAATTATTTCGCCATATATTTTTGATATTAAATTGTTAATTGTATTTTGAAGCGCTATTGTTTTATGTAACGTTTGTAATAAAAGAGGAAATTTCAATTCAACTGAATTAGAAGATGCCTTTTCAAATGTAATATCATTCAACGAGAACTTGTGTCCCATTATTTCTATGGTTTTGTCTCGTTTTTCACTTATTATTTTTTTCATTTTATTACTTCGAATGGTGGTCATTTGCAAACTCTTTCCCGATTTTTCCGTTTCATGTATTTTTATTGTATCCGTTTTTTCATGCGCTTCTTTGATCATGAAGTCATTTAAAAATCGTTGTATATCTATGAATAATTGTTCATTGTGATTCAACTCTTCATATGCATTATCCAAATCATGCGACACTCCTTTTTGAATGATATTTATATCAAAGGTTAATAAACTATTCACACGTTTACAATTTTCAATGATTAAATTTTCGTTCAAAAAAGAGTATATTCCGTCGATTTTCCGATACAGGTTCTCATAGTTGTTTTCGTAATTAGTAAAAATTTGAGGAAAGTATTGAAATAAAATTTTATTTGTGCATTGACAAACATGAATCGATTGAAATAGTTGATACAAATGATTCGGATATGCTTTGTTTATATACACTTGACGTATGATTTTCTCGATGTCATAACAATCTTTCATCAAAGTTCTCATGTTTTGCACTTTTTCGATATGATTCATCAGCAATTCAACGGAATTATATTCATTTTGCAACCACGTTTCGTCAAAAACCGGATTCGTCAACTCGTAATGAAATAAACGTTTACCCATATTGGAACAACATTTATTAACAAATCGACTCACAGAAGAAAAAGGTCCATGTGAGTTCTCGCATTCAATAATATTCAGCTGTTTCAAAGTATGATTCGCCAATATCATCTTATTAGAAACGTTGTTGAAAAGCGGAAATGAAATGTCATGCACAATACTACTATTGTGTTCCTGAATGAAGTCCAACAAATAACAAAGCGATTGTGTTGCAAATGTATACGTGTCGAATTCGAAACAATTGTATTGACTGTGGTTACCAAAAAAGGTCTGCAAAATATGATGAATATACGTTTGTTTTGTACAGTTTTTGCATTTCTCGCTTTGAATATGTGGTCGATGGATGAGAACCTTTTGCGTGCCGATGTATTGTAATATAGCGTCGATTTTTTTATTATCAAAGTTGGAAATAAAAATCATTTCGCTTGGTTTGAACACAGACAATACACGTTCCAGGTCATCAAAGGTCGTTGGATCGAATAAATAATTGCAGTCGTATTCATATATATACGATTTCCCTGTAATAATATTAATTACACTGATTCCGTAAATGATTTTCCGGCCAGTTCTCATGGGTAGGTCTTCCATCCATATTGTCATAATGTTATTCGAAATATTTTCGTTGTTGTCTATTTGTAAAAATGTTCCCGGAGAATAGACTTGGTCTAATACGCGTTTAAATCCTTTACCTGCCTTTTCCTGATTAAATACAACAATAGTATAATTATTATTTAATATTTTTTGCAAATATTTATCCAGTGTATAATCACGGAATCCAGCCATGAGAACTTGCTTTCCATTCAAAACGTTCTTCTTTTCGGAATAATTCAATTGACATAAACTACATATATCTTTCATATTTGAAAACACTTTATCTTCGTCCTCGCTTTTCAAATCATATATTTCGTAAAATGCTCCTACTTGCATCAATAAAATCGTATTTGGACCATATTTTTCCTTGTATTCATTCGTTATTTTCAAATATTCACCGACGATGTTCTCGTTATTTGCCATTAAAAAAAATATCGGTTAATGTTTAATTATCTTTTTTAAATAGTTTTATTATAGAAATGGTGTTTGTTTATGACTACAATATTTCGACGTCGTCATTAGTCATGCGAACATGTCCTTCTTCATCCCAAACGAACTGAACTGCGTGCATTTCAACGCCGTTTTCCGCCGCGTCGTAAAAGGCTTCGCGATAAAATGAATCTATTACGCTGGGTTGGAAATATTTGACGTCTTCGCGTTGAATTACATAACACATAATGGTTCTGTATTCCTGGCTAATCGATTTCAAGTCGTGCAAGTGTTTAATGGCTCTTGGGCTCACGGGTTCTTTTTTCGTTTTACGATACCCATCTGGGAAATATGCGATTTTTTCATTATATGGCACATCATCGAATTTATCTTGTGGTATTTTCTTACGTTCTTTGGCATCACAATCGACGTAATCCGCCAACGGAACATTTTTCACTTCCAAAACAAAGGGTCTGTCATTTGCGTCTATTCCAATGAAATCAAAACGCGAGTTTGTGCCTTCGATTTTCTTTTCACGCTGAAATGATTTCAACCCTCTCAAGAAACCAAACGCGTCTGTGTTCAAAGACGCATTGACGAGCTCTTCGGCTAATTTGGGATTCGTTCCTACTAATATATTGCGCTGTATTTTGGGTTCATATAAAAGCGAAAGATCGATTCGATAACTACATACATTTTTATCATTTTTGGAGCGCGTCATATAAACAACCGCGTCTTTATCTGTTAAACCACAACAACCTAGAGCCGGACTATGTGCCAAACAAGAGGCGTCTTCATCGTAAACATAAACATCCGCAACATAAGGAGTTTTGCATGCCTGAGATGGACGCTTGGATACGCTAGCTTTTACTAAATCGAGCTTGTACATGGTGTTAGTTTTGTGCAGTTCTCAATAAATGTTTAAAAAAAATCAATTTTTCATATATTTTTTTGGAAAATTGGTTATTTTGGGCATTTTTTATGAGTATATACAAAATAGTATTCGATGAATGATTATTTCCCTCACCAACAAGAAGCGGACGACGCAATATTTGCGGAACTGGAAACAAATGGAAACCCAAAATGTATTGTGAAGATGTTTTGCGGTTCAGGTAAGTCATTGATTATGGCAAAATGTAAAATCGTTGAAGATAAAGAGTTGGTGGTATACACATTTCCCACCTTGGGACTGATTAAACAGTTCCACGACGAATATTTGATAAAAATGTATCGCGAAAAGCAATTGTTGAAAATTTCCAGCGAATGTGAGCTAGAGTCTACCACTGACGCTGTTAAAATACGCAACTTTTTACAAGTTGCCGAACAAAAAATCATTTGTGTTACATACCAGAGTTTCGAGACGTTATTGGAGAATTTAGGCGAAAATCGCATTGATATATGGATCGGCGACGAGGCACACCGCTCAGTAGGTCAAACATATCAAAAACTCATATTTAACAATCCTGTATGTGAGAAGCAAATCTTCTTCACAGCCACTCCCAAAAACGCCAACGGTATAATTATGTATGATGCCGACCGTGAAGAACCGGGCGATTGTGGAAACTTGGTTTATGACTACAGTTATTTAAATGGAGTCAATGATGGATATTTGAATCCCATTGAAATTCGTGTGGATATGTATACCGAAAATACAAACAAATCCATATACGAATCCATTGCACGGGCAGTATTCGTCTCTGGAAACAACCGTGTTTTAACATTTCACGCCGACGTATATACCGACAGAGAAACAACAGTGAAGACCTTTACAAATGAGGCAATATTTAAAGAAGCTTTCGAAAAGGTTCGTAAGGCCGAATTTTCCGATAACCGTAGTTACAAGAAAATAAAAATGGTGTTTTTGAGCGCCGAGTGCAACAAGAAACAACGCGACTCGATTTTGAATGCGTTGAGGAAAACCAAAGACAATGAAGTCATGGTAGTATGTTCTTGTAAGACGATTGGCGAAGGAATCGATACAAATAAGGCCAATATGACCGTGTTTGTAGATCCCAAATCGTCGTATGTCGATATTATTCAAAATATCGGCCGTATTGTCAGGAAACAAAAGTCTATTTCAACGGTCTTGATACCTTGTTGGGTAGATAAAGCAAAATATTTGGAGTGTGATGGAGACAAAGATAAATGCGATGAAGTGATTCGTAAAGATATGAGCGACGGAGGCAATTTCAACGGCATTTTGAATGTGCTGAGTGCGTTGAAACAAGAAGACCCCGAATTATACGAAATATGCTTGTATTATCCCCACATGTATTCGCCGCAAGAAATCGTGGCAAATTTAAATAAACAGGGATTCAAAGTGCTTGACCCCATTGACGATGGTGAGCTAGTGACTACCTTGTGTTATTTATTAGAAGACGATTTTGAATGCGACGAAGAATGTGAAACCGACGAAGATATTATTATGAGTGTTGCGGACAACTATGACGTTTGTGTAGAGGTGCATACACAATCCTTGGAAACGCCGATTGAAGTGTATAATGAAGATAAAAAGGGGAAAATTGTGAGACTGTTTCGAACGGAAGACGACGAAGGAGTTATTTATCAACCAGTCGTCAAGAAGTCGGGAAACAAACGGAAGAGTGGTGGTTTTGCAAAGAAACCCGAAAACAAAAACCGATTACATTTGAACGTTCATAGTAACGATGATGTCAAAGTATTATGGAATATTAAAGATGGTGTTGATTTAACTAAGGAGATTTGTAGTTGCGTTATTGATTGTGAAGTGGTTCCCAATACGGAAATTTGGAAAAAGAGGTTGGATGAAGTGAAGAAGTATATTGATGAGCATGAGAAGAGACCTAGTGATAAAGACGAAGCTAAATCTGTAAAACAGTTAGGAACTTGGTTAGGAACTCAAAAAAAAAACTACGACACTGATATCACCAAATCCAAAGGTATTATGAAAACACCAGAAATCCATAAGATATGGACTGAGTTTATCAATGACCCAAAATATAGTGAGTATTTTGAATCCAATGAAACTTTTTGGAAACGAAGATTGGATGAACTGAAAAAGTATATTGATCAGCATGAGAAGAGACCTAGTAATAAAGACAAAGATAAATCAGTGAAACAACTAGGAGAATGGATAGGAACTCAAGTAGCAAACTACGACACAGATATCAATGAATCTAAATGTATAATGAAAACACCAGAAATCCATAAGCTATGGACCGACTTCATCGACGACCCGAAATACAGTATGTATTTTGAATCCAATGAAAGTGCTTGGAAAAAACGATTGGATGAACTGAAAAAGTATATTGATGATAAGAAGAAAAGACCCAGCCAAACAGACAAAGATAAATCAGTGAAACAACTAGGAATATGGATATCACACCAAGTAAAAAACTATGACGCTGATATAACCAAATCCAAAGAAATTATGAAAACATCAGAAATCCATGCATTATGGACCGAGTTTATCAACGACCCAAAATATCACAAGTATTTCCAGAAAGACACACCAAAGAAGTCTATGGCTCTGACAAAGCCATCTGTCAAGAAGGCCGAAACGTCAGAACAAAGAAAAGTAAGACTTCAAAGTGAGCTCTCACAACTCCATAAAAAATACAAAACAATGAATTCAGCGAATCTACACAATGAATTCGCCGCCGACCCAGAACAATGGACCAAATATCACGAAATCAGCGAAGAAAATGAAAAATCGTTCCCCGAAGAAGACATTCCACGGAACCAAATCATCAGAAAACTCGATACATACAAAACAAAACGCACCAAAACCATCGTAGATCTAGGATGCGGAAAAGCACAAATATACGAACATTTCAAGGACGACAAGCGTTTCAATATAATCAGTTACGACCACGTATCTTTCTCAGAAAACGTCACAAAATGCGATATTCAATCCACACCATTAGAAGACGATTCCGTGGAAATATGCATTTTGTCATTGGCGATGTGGGGGTCTAACTGCAAAACATACATCAAAGAAGCCCATAGAATATTAGAAAGCGGTGGTATGCTTTACATCATCGAGCCAACGAAGCGATGGACGGATTTCGATGAACAAGGAAAAATACAATCGATAGCGTCTAATAAATTGCATGATTTGCTAGAAGAAAACGGCTTCGGCGTAGTAACAAAAACAATAAATAAATTTTCGTTATTTGAGACCATAAAAAAAATGTCATAAAAACCTTAAGAAAATTCTCCGACAAAAATCGAATTTGGACATTTTTAAAAATGTCCATTTTTATGAAATAGAAGAAAGAATTTCACTATTTTTCGTGTTTTTCGATTTGTGACGCTAATGCAGTGATTTATTTCAACGGCTAAAAAAGTTGACACTGAAAATTTTTTCATTCGTTTTATTTAGGCGTTTTTTTTGTTAGGATATTTTACTAACATATGACTAACAAAAAAAACGCAAAAAACGCAAGCGAATTTTCATGTGAACTTTGTGACTTCGAATGCAGCAATCGATATGATTATAATCGACATTTATCCACTCGTAAACATGAAATCCTAACAAATCCTAACAAAAAAAACGCAAAAAACGCCATACTGTTTTATTGCGATTGTGGAAAACAATACAAACATAGGTCTTCATTATCGACACATAAAAAAAATTGCAAAATCGAAAGTAAACTTTCCAATGAAATCGTAGAACAAGAAATAGATTATAAATCTTTATTGGTAAAAGCGATGAATCAACTGGAAGAGCAGCAAGAGCAAATGAAGCGGAAAGACGAGTTAATGGCCAATATGATAGATAAAATGGATAAAATAGGAAATACAACGAACAACAACACGAATAATTTCAATATCAACATGTTTCTCAACGAGCGTTGCAAGAATGCAATCAATTTCTCAGATTTCATTGAACGAATTGAGATTTCTCACGATGATTTGGAGAACAATGCACAATTGGGTTTCGTAAATGGCATGACAAAAATATTCATGGATAATTTGAAGCAGTTGACATTGTATGAGCGCCCGATTCACTGCACAGACGTAAAGAGGGAAACGATGTATATAAAAGATGCAGATGCATGGGAAAAAGAGCAATCGGAACAAAAAATCAACAAAGCGATACAGGAAGTGTCACGCAAGAGCATTTCGTCATTATTGGATTGGAAAAAGACGAATCCGGATTATGAAGACATGGATTCCGAATTTTCAAACAGATGTATTGTGATACAGCAACACTCATTATCTGGTGGAAATCGTGAGCAAAATTATTCAAAAATAGTGCATAATATTGCAAAGGAAAATATCATTGAAAAATGATAAATTATTTTATTTGTAATCAGCGCCGCTGTATTCCATATATTCATTTAAATCGCAATCGCGACGTTTTGTTTTTGATTTATATTTCTTACATGCTGAAACAAGTTTCTTGTATCTACGTTTACGGGCTTTGGTGCGATTATTTAAACGACGTTTTCGTGCATCTTCGCCATCCATTTTTCTATATTGTACACATGGTTTATATTGATCCATCAAATACTGAGAGCAACCCATTTTGAATTCTTTATTTGCAATATCGATGAACTCTTCTACACTGTGAATACCATTTGGCTTGGCGCCTACACCAGTATAATATATATACTGTTTTTGAGACATATATATTATATACAGAAAATAATTACCATATAATAATTATTGTTCTATTTTATTCGCATGGCACTTCGAGTATAGGTGCGTCTTGACCTACTAGGGCCTTTAGTTTTGGATTTTTTATAAACGGCAGTCTTTCGTTGAGTTTTACTGTGTTTCTTTTTCGTAGAAACGCGTTTTATAGGAGAAGCCGCTTTATATTCGCGTTGTAATAATTTCAGTGATTGTTCGCCGTGACGAAGATTAGCGATCATATTATCCATATGATTCTGTAATTTTTTGTTACCGCCGCCGCGAACGGTACTTGTTATATCGCCGCTTTTGTTAAATGCTCGTATTTTTCGCAAAGTTAAATCCGGTAAGGTTCCTGATAAGGCGAACCAGCGGCAGATAATCTTCTGCGGTC
>ENA-OUOG01001355-OUOG01001355.1-marine-metagenome-genome-assembly--contig:-NODE-1355-length-28816-cov-5.486029_pt1 | contig 28816 bp, 16 predicted proteins | sample MGYA00248635_ERZ508505 | MGnify/ENA primary metagenome ERZ508505 (study PRJEB26176, sample SAMN06267871) | marine metagenome | isolation source: Saanich Inlet, British Columbia, Canada | place: Pacific...
GAGATGCTGCGTACGCCCCGAGAAGACCGCGTACGCGTCGCGACGCGTGGGAGGAGAGGGAGGACGTACCAGTTCTCGACATCACGAGGAGGAATCGACGGGTCGAAGGCCTCGAGCGCGTCGAGCGCGATTTCATCGCGCTTCGCGCCTCGGAGCGGTGGAGACGGGGAAGGTTTGCGCGCGCCCTCCTCCGGCGCCGGGGCAGACGGGGGTGCGTCGCCCCCATAGGCGCGGCCCTGAGAGGGCGCACTGCGCTCCTCCGCCCGCGCCTGGGCAGACGCGGAGGCGTTGCCCCCAGGGGCGCGGCCCGGAGGCGCGCCGGCTTTTGAAGCGATACTGTATTCAGAGACGTTGATGAAAACTGGACGGCGCGCGAGAGTTTTTTCGAAAATACGTCAGTACTCGCGTCGTCGCGTGAACCGCCCGGCGGGTCGACGCGCGCGCGCGGCGCGCGCTTCACGCCCCGTCACGCGCGCGGGATCGCTTCGACGAAGCTGGCATCGCGCGACACGCCGCGTCGCGTGGCGCCGCGCGATGGCGCGCGGCCGGCGGGCACCTCGACGCCGAGAGCTGGTCGCGAAACGGAGCGGCTCTCCTTTCTCTTTCCCCCCGTGACGCGAAGCACGCTCGCGTCCGCACGCGCGACGGGAAGCGGCGGCGGCGGGCACGAAAGAAGGGGGTGACCGCAGCACTGGAGGGTCGCGCGGGTGACGTACCTGGCGTGTGACCTTCTCGCGCGTGAGGGGGGGGCGTGCGCGTGCGCCTGCGGTTGTTCTACGCGGGTATCCGTTTTCTTTTCTTTTTATACCGCTGGTAGCCGGACTGCAGTGGGTCGTTGGAAAAGTGGTTTTCGACGAAACCACACAGAATAATCCGCGTCGGCACGCGCGATCGGGGTGCCGACGCTCTTGGTCGACTCGATCAATTAGTCATCGAAAATTGGAAACAGACACACGGTGACAACTCGACGCGATCTAGCTAGCTCTAGGATGTCGACGTCATGGACGTGGTTTGTTACAATTTCTTTCCTTTCGTCACTCACCGCCGCGCTAGGCCGGCGTCATCCTCGGCCGCGATGAGGCGCCAACGAAGCGTGGTGCAGATGCTCCGGGCGCTTGCGCCCTCGGCGGCGCGCCTTTCAACTCCGCGCGCCGTCGTCGCCGCGTCCAGAGGCAACGCGGCCCCCGCGCAGGCGAGCGCCATCGAGTTCGTCGACATTCAGGGAGGAACGGTGTATCCGGTCGCCCTGCGCTCGCCCGTGAAGCAGTACAACAACGTGGACGGCGGGCGGATCGACGACGGGCGATACACCAACTTCCGCGCGGACGTCACCAAGCTCGTCCCGCAGGAGCGCGTGTACACGGATCCCGTCAAGACGTTCGCCTACGGAACGGACGCCTCCTTCTACAGGTTGCTCCCGCAGGTGGTGGTCAAGGTGCACGACGAAAAGGAGGTCGGGGAAATCCTCCCGATGGCGGCCAAGCACGAGACGCCCGTCACGTTCAGAGCCGCGGGGACGTCTCTGTCCGGCCAGGCCGTGACGGACTCCATCCTGCTCAAGCTGTCGCACACCGGCAAGAACTTCAGGAACTACGAGATCAGGGTGCGTGGAGTCAGGGTCCAACCGCGCGACGCGTGACGTCGTTTTTTCCCGATCGGTGAAGGGCAAACGAGTCGAGTCGAGTCTCAACGACCGGATGATGATCCCGCCGAGCCGACGTTTTTTTTCGTAAGCCGCGAATCGACAATCGACGCGACGTCCACACGCGACCGCTCACGTCCCTCCGCGCGCTGACCAGAGCCCCTTCCTTTTTGGTTTTTTTCCTACACACGCGCGAACGTGACGCACGCGCGACAAAAACGTCACGCACGCGAACGAACCCTCCGCGCTCAAAAACAGGATGGCGGCAAGGAGATCACGGTTGAGCCCGGGTTGATCCTCGGCGAGGTGAACCGATTGCTCGCGAAGTACAAGCAGCAGAACGGCCTGGACGTGCAGTACAAGATGGGCCCGGACCCCTCTTCCATCGACTCGTGCATGATCGGCGGCGTCGTCGCGAACAACTCCTCCGGGATGTGCTGCGGGGTGAAGCAGAACACCTACCACACGCTCAAGGACATGCGCATCGTGTTCGTGGACGGCACCGTGCTCGACACGGCGGATGAGAAGAGCCGCGCGGCTTTCCTCAAGTCGCACGCGAAGCTCGTGGAGGGTGTCGTGAACCTCGCGTCGCGCGTGCAGGCGGACAAGGAGCTGAGCGCGCTGATCACCAAGAAGCACGCCATCAAGTGTACGACCGGGTACTCCATGAACGCGCTGGTGGACTTCCCCGTGTCCGACCCGATTGAGATCATCAAGCGGCTGATGATCGGCTCGGAGGGCACGCTCGGGTTCGTGTCGCAGGCGACGTACAACACCGTGGTGGACCACCCGCACAAAGCCTCGGCGTTCATCGTGTTCAAGGACGTGCGCGAGGCGTGCCGCGCGGCGGCGGTGCTCCGCCGCGAGACGGACGTCGACGCGGTTGAGCTCTTTGACCGCGCGTCGCTCACGCAGTGCGAGGGACACGAACAGATCATCGGGCTCGTGCCGACCATCGCGGACGCGCCGAAAACCGGCGCCGCGTTGCTCATCGAGTGCCGCGGCGCGACGGACGACGAGCTCAACGCTGGGATCAAAGCCGTGTCGAGCGCTCTGGATAACGCGAACATGGACTACCTGAACGACCGCGAGTCGACGTACCCGTTCGTGAAGGACGAGGCGGTGTACAAGGTGTACTGGGACGTGCGCAAGGGTTTGATTCCCCTCGTGGGGTCGTCCAGGCAGGCGGGCACGTCCGTGCTCATCGAGGACGTCGCGTGCGAGGTGGACAAGCTCGGGGACATGACCCAGGACCTGATCGACATGTTCGTGCGGTTCGGGTACGACGACGCGTCCGTGATGGGGCACGCGCTCGAGGGGAACCTGCACTTGGTGTTTTCGCAGGGTTTCAGGAACGACGAGGAGGTTAAGAAGTACGCGGCGATGATGCAGGAGCTGTGCGAGATCGTCGCGGAGAAGTACCAAGGGTCGCTCAAGGCTGAGCACGGCACCGGGCGCAACGTCGCGCCGTTCGTGGAGATGGAGTGGGGCAGCAAGGCGTACGAGCTGATGTGGGAGCTCAAAGAGCTGTTCGACCCCGAGTACGTGCTGAACCCGGGGGTGATCCTGAACCGCGATCGCGACACGCACCAGAAGTTCCTCAAGCCCAAGCCCGTGGCGGACCCCATCGTGGACATGTGCATGGAGTGCGGGTTCTGCGAGAGCAACTGCCCGAGCCGCGACCTGTCGCTGACGCCGCGCCAAAGAATCACCGTCTACCGCGAGATTTCCAGACTGCAGGCGATCGAGTCGCCCACCAACGAAGAGCAAGCGAGGCTGGATGAGTTCCTCGACATTTTCACCTACGAGGGCAACTCGACGTGCGCGGCGGATGGGATGTGCCAGGTGAAGTGTCCCGTCGGCATCAACACCGGCGAGCTCATCAAGAGCCTCCGCGAGCGCGAGCTCAAGAAGCAGAACACCGCGACGCGCGGCGCGAACGCGCTCGCGAACAACTTCAGCGCCTTTGCGGGAGTCGTGCCTCCGTTTCTGAACGTCGTGAGCGCCGCGCACTCGGTTCTCGGCGGCGGGACGCTGCGCGCCGTGTCGGGCGCGTTGAACCGCGCGACGGGAAACCTCGTGCCCGTGTGGAACGAGCACATGCCCACGGGCGCGCCCAAGCTGCCTGTGCCTCACGTTCCGTCCGCCGCGTCGAAGGAAACGAACAAGGGCCTGCCCCGCAAGGTTGTGTACCTGCCCTCGTGCGTGACGCGCATGATGGGCCCGGCGAAGGGCGACGAGGCGTCTGGCGGCGTCGCCGACGCCATGATGAGCGTGTTGAAGAAGGCGAACTACGAGGTTGTGTACCCCGCGGGTCTTTCCAACTCGTGCTGCGGCATGCTGTTCAACAGCCGCGGGTTCAAAGCCACCGCCTCGGCGAAGGGTTCCGAGTTGGAGGAGGCGCTCATGATCGCCTCCGAGGGGGGGAAACTGCCCATCGTCGTCGACACGAGCCCGTGCCTGGCGCAGATCAAGGAGCAGCTCTCCAACCCGGCGCTTCGCTTCTCGCTGTACGAGCCCGCGGAGTTCATCTCCAACCACCTGGTGGACAAGCTCGAGTGGAAGAAGGTGCGCGATCACGTCGCGATCCACGTGCCGTGCTCGTCCAAGAAGCTGGGCGTCGAGAACACGTTCGCGAAGATCGCCGGGCTGTGCGCCGAGCAGGTCACGCCCTCGGGCATCCCGTGCTGCGGCATGGCGGGTGACCGCGGGATGCGATTCCCGGAGCTCACCGGGTCGTCGCTCTCGTACCTGGACCTGCCGAAGTCGTGCTCGGACGGCTACTCCACGTCGCGCACGTGCGAGATGTCGCTCTCGAACCACTCGGACGGCGTGCCGTTCAAGGGGCTGGTGTACTTGGTGGACGAGGCGACGAGCGCCAAGACCGCGTGAGCGCGCGGCGAGCGGATATGCACGTCGACGCGAGCGCGCGACGATTCTTTTTGTGTTTTGTGATGCAGCAAACGCCGGAGGCGATCCGGATGAGCGAAGTATGACCTCGTATCTAGATATACCACGACACGCCAACGACACGAACACGCTCTCACCGCATCTCCCGCCGCGCGTGGTCCACGGCGCGGTCCCTGGCTTTCTTGCGCGTCGCCGCCGCGTCAGGCGCCTTTTCCCCCGCGCTTCTCGCCGCCGCCGCCAGACGTACCTGCTCTTCGTGGAACGCTCTCAGTTCCCTTTTCCACCGCGCGGCGCTGACGTGTCCCCTCAGCTCCGGAGGCACGTCCGCGCGGTCCAGCGCGCGTTGCCGAGCGCCGGCGGTGCCCCGTTTGGTAACTCGAAACTCGTCGTCGTCCTCGACTCCGGAGTTCCGGCCGGAGGTGGCGTTTGGTTTCTGGCTTTTTTTTTCCTCCGCGGCGGCTCTCCGCCTGCGCGCGTCCTCCGCGACGCCGTACCTCCTCTGCCTGCTCTTGATGGACGGCGTGAACATGATGGCGACGTCCAGCGCGATCTGCAGGACGACGCCGAGGACGAACACGAGCCACTCCAGGAACGTGCGTCCGCGCGCGACGCCGCGTCCGCCGCGTCCGCCAAGTCTCTCGTCGCCCCCGAGTCGACGATCGTCATCGTCGTCGTCGTCCCCGGACGTCCCGGGCGCGAACGTCACGCCCTCGCCGCCCTTTCGCCTCTCTCGTCTCTCCCTGCGACGCCGCGCCTCGGGCCTCGCCGACGGAGGCGCGAGTGTGTCGTCCTCGTCGACGTCGTCCAGCACGGGGTCGGGGGGGGGCATTGCCGGCGCGGACGCGGAGGGCGCCGAAGTGGAAGCGCCTCCGATGGGATCTCCGTTCGTCTCCGCGGACTCGGAAACCGGAGGTTCCGCATCCGCACCGGGTGCGGTCGCGGGGAAGGTTTCGTCGAGCCACTGCTTGGCCTTGGCCTTGCGGTGCTCCGCCATCGCGCCCGCCCGTGTGGCGCTCAGGCGCCGCGGGTCGAGAAGGGCGATTCGGGGCGATACCACAGGTAACAAAGGTCGCCGTCCGAGTGGACAAAAACGCAGTTTCGGATTGAACCGTGTCCGCAGACCGCGTTCGCTCGAGACCGGTCGTCGCGAGCGTCCCCGCGCTTCTTCGGCTCAAACGCGCACCGCGCGTCCCGGCCGCGACTTCGCGCACGCCCCGCGCGCCGTCGCGCCGTCGTCGCGCGGACCCGAGCCGAGGCGGGGACGCGCGCTGTCGGGTCGGGCGTGGACCTAAATTAAGCACTCTCTCGGAAGCGGCGCTCTCGGCCAATCTCGCATCGCCGCGTTCGCGCGCGCCTCTCCCGTTCGCGATGGTCAAGCACGTCAACTTGAACCACGCGATGCGCGCGTTCGACCCGCAGGGCCTGCAGGACCGCCACCCCGACCGCTCGGAGCCCTTCCCCAAGCACGTCGTCCCGACCGAGATCGCGGTGGCGTACGGGGGCCGGCGCGTGCGCAAACTGGTGGATGTGCTCCGCCTCCCCGCGATCGCGGGGACCGGCTCGGAGACCCTTTCCCCGGGCGAGCGCGCGCGGTGCATGCGTTACCTGCTCGGCTTGATGACAGACCAGGAGGCCAAAGCCGAGGCTGTGGCGTGCGAGGTGGCGGCGCCCCTCGCCGCGACGCTGACGCGCGAGAACGAATCCGCGGAGAACAAGACGCTCGCGTGCGAGCTGCTCGCGTCGTTGGCGCACTCGCTGGAGGGTCGCGGGTCCATCGTCGCCATCGACGCGCTCGTCGCGGCCGCCGCGCTGCTCAAGGACGACGACACGCGCGTGCGCGTTTCCGCGGGAGAGTTCCTGGCGTCCATGGCGAAACACGCCGACGGCGCCGCCGCCGCGCTGCGCGCCGCGGAGGGAAACGTTTTGGTGCTTTTGGCGACGGCGGCGGTGGACGACTCGCCGCCCGCCTCCGCCGCCGCCAAGACGCTGTGCTGCGAGACGCTCGCGCTTCTGACTCTGACGGACGAGGGCACGACGCGCGCGCTGGAAGCTAAGACGGTGTTTTCGATGATGACCGTCTTGACGTCCGAGTCCGCGCGGTCCGTCCCCGACGGCGCGCCGTTGAAAGCGGCGGCGGCGCGGTGTCTGAAGAACGTGTGCCAACACGGCGTCGGGAAGATCGCGGCGTTCGAGACGGGCGCGCTCGACGCGCTCGTCCCTTTGCTGCGTTCGCGGGACACGGACGTGCGGCTTCAAGCCACCGGGGCTTTGCTTTGTTTGACCGTGGAGATCGAGGCGAAGAAAGCGCTGGCGAGAACGAACGCGTTGTTCGACCTATGCGCTTTGCTCCGAGACGGGCACGCGGCGGTTGCCGAAAACGCGTTACGAGTCGTGCAACAATGCGCCGAGGCGCCCGACGCGCGTAAGAGGATACGCGACGCGCTTTCAAATCGGGACAAAGCGCTGGTGTTCGACGAGCGGGTCGTGGGGAACTGCGTCGTGAGCTTCTGACTTTTTTGACGAGCTGTGTTCGTATCGTAGACTCTAGCGAGATAGCGTGTTTTGTGTGACGGGCGCGTGCGTCGGCGTACGAAACCAAGGAAACGATCTCAAAGTGTCGTTTCATGACTCGTCGCCAGTCTCCGGGTCAACCAGTCTCAGCCAGTGTGCTGTTGAGAATCACCTTGGGAGGAGACGAAATTGCGCGACGGCGAGCGCGGCCACACCTCGCGGCGCGTCGCCGCAGGCACTTCCGACGCCGTCGTTTGGCCACGCGGGGATACGCGCGATGCGCGCGCGCGAACACCGGCGGTGACACCGCGAAGGCGCGCACCTGAAGGCGCCGGCTCGATCGCGATTCCGTCGGGACGATGCCCGTCTCCAGCATCGGCACCGACGAGGGCGACGCGGCGGCGAACGCGGGAAGCACGCCGTATGCGCGTCCCCCGAGACGCACGGGGACGGGCATGCTCACCCTCGGGTGGGCGGTGGACCAGTCCCGGCGGGCGTTCCGCTCGAAGAGCCGAGGGAGCAAGGTGCACCCCGACGGCAGGCGCTCCGCGAGCAGCCGCGGCAGCGAAGGCACCCCCGCGACGCCGACGCGCCGTACGACGCCTCGCGACGACGACGGCGGCGCGCGGAGTCCCCGGAGCCCGGGATCCCGCGTTCCCAAAGGCGCGCAGCAGGGCACGTGCCTCGGCGCGGTGATGGCGCTGATGGGCTTCGGGCGGGGTGGGACCAAGGCTATCGCCGCGGCAGAGCGCGCGCGCTCGGCGGCGCGGAAACAGAACCGTGTGGCGAAACAAAAAAGTCTGGCGTCCACGCCCGAGCTCCGCGCGACGCCGCCGACGGCGTCGCGCGCATCCTCTCGCCTCGGGTCGGAGTCCAGGCGGCACCGCACGCCTGGACGAACGGCCGGGACGGACGGCGGAGGTGCGTATCACGGCGCGGGAGGCCCTCCGCCTCCGTCGCGCTCGGCGTCGATGCGGTTCACGCCGGCGCCGGGCTCGGCGGCGGGGCCGCGCAATCTGTGGAACGACCCGAGCCCGGCTTCGCGCGGCACGGAGGTGCCGAGCGCGGCGACGGGCGAGGTACACTCCGACGTGGGCCGGTACGGCGACGACGGCTGGAACGGTCTGCGCGCGACGCAAGAGGCGCGCAGGGAGCTCTTCTCGTCCACGCCCTCGGACAGAAACCAGTCGCGGGGGTGGTGAGACGCGTCGGTCGCGTTTCGCACGCCGTTGTAACGCATAGTTTAGTTAGAGGTAAGTTATACGTACGCGCGACGGGTGTCGGGGCAATCTCTCAGTTCTTCTTCTTGGCCTTCTCCGCCTCCGCCTCTAAACGCACGCGCTCGATCTCCGCCTTGCGCTTCTTCGCGCGCGCCCGCTTAGCGGCTCCGGCGATGCGGTAGGACTGGTACGTCATCGCGAGCAAAATCACGAGGCCGACGTCGGGCGCGACGTTTTTCCCAGCGGAGAACAGCGCCCAGACATTGGCGACGACGGAGAACACACCTAGTGTCCCCGGGTTTCCCTTGGTGAACGCCTGGAACGCCGCGCCGATCGTGAAGAAGCTCCCGGCGACGAGCGTTGTTTTCTTCGAGCCGAACACCTTGGTGAGCCTCGCGTCCAGGCGTTTCAGCTTCCGGACATCCGCGGACGACCGCCAGTCGGGAATCGAGGCTCGCATCTCGCGCGAGCACTTTTTGGTCTTGTCCGTCGCGCAGGCGTACGCGTCCAGCACGCTGCGCCCGAGCTCGCCCGGGTACAGCAGCGCGCGAACGAGATCGCCGGGGTCGCCTTCGGCCTGCGCCTTGTTGCGCTTCGCGCCGTTCGCGCCGTGCTCCACGGGAAGCACGAGCTGCGACGCGACGACGTCCAGCGGGCTGATCGCGTTGTCCAAATCCGTGGCGTCGCCCAGCCGCATCATCGGCACGCGAAGCACGACGGTGGCGACGAGCGCCAGGCACACTAAACGGCGTTGCATGACGGACATACGGGTAGTCGGGGGGTTGGAGGTGTCGGCGCGATCGGCGCGAGACGCTTTGACGAGCCTCGGATGATGAGCCTCCTCTCGTGCGCGGAGGCAATGCGACGTTTCGGCGATTCGTCGTGCTGACGCGGCAGCCTGCAGGTTTTCGTTTCCGGAAAGGCGTCTGGATCGGCTCGAGCGAAAAGGGATAACGGAGATTCGTGGACAGCCACTCGCGGACCCGCGCGCTCGCGATTCGCCCGCGTCCGAGTCCCCGCGACGCGGTTCGATCGCGATGGGCGTCCCACCCGTAGGCGCCGCCGCGGCCAAGCCCCTCGTCGCGCACCGCCCGTGGAGTCACGTCGTTTCGAGTAAAACGAGGGGGGTTCAGTCGCGAACGCGCACGAGCGTCTCGGCATCCCGGGGGACAGCCTCGCGCGCGCACAGCGGCGGCGGCTCGAGCGACGGGGACGTCGCCGAGACCGAGAGCGACGACCCGTCTTCGTCCCCCGACTTCCCGCTTTCCGGGATCGCGCGTCACGCCGCGGCAGCCCTGGTGTCCGCCGCCGCGGCGTCGTGCGTGCTGCTCGGGGAAGGTTTGCCCTCGGGCTCGGCGGTGGCCGCGTTCGTGGGCGGCGTGGTCACCGGCGGCGTCCCCGTGGCGTACGCGGACGAGGACGCTCGCGAGGACGCGCTCGCCGCCGCGGACGCGCCCGCGCCCGCCGCCCGCGACGATGACGCGCCCGCGCCCGCGGCGGCGACGGACCTGCAGATCGTGGATGAGGTGTGGAAAGTGGTGGACGAAAACTTCCTCCCCGCGCGCGCCGCGGATGGTTTCGACCGCGCGCGGTGGGCGCGTTTGCGCGAGGAGTACACGAAACACCCCCCGGTGACTCGCGCCGAGGCGTACGACGTCATCCGCGACATTCTGCGCACACTGGGCGACCCGTTTTCCCGGTTCGTGGACCCCGCCGCGTTCGCGCCTCTGCTCAAGTACGACATAAGCGGCGTCGGGCTGAACATCGCGGAGGACGCGGACGACGGCTCGCGTCTGCGCGTGCTCGGCTTGGTGCTGGACTCGCCCGCGGCGCGCGCGGGGGTCAAGCAGGGCGACGAGCTGGTTTCCGTGGACGGCGTGGCGACCAGGAACAAGTCGGCGTTCCAGGCTGTGTCCTTGATCCAAGCCAGCGCCGACGCGGATGTCGCGGTGGGCGTGCGATCGAGCGACGACGAGAAGACGCGCGTGGTGACGCTTCGGCGGAGCGTCTCGGCGTCCGATCCGGTGGCGTCTCGCATGGAGGGGGGTAACGTGGGGTACATCCGTCTGAAGGAGTTCAACGCCTTGGCGGAGCCGAACGTCGCGCGCGCTATCGAAACGCTCCGCGGTAAAGGCGCGACGTCGTTCGTGCTCGACCTGCGCGATAACCCGGGGGGACTCGTGCAGGCGGGGGTGGAAATCGCGCGCCTGTTTCTGCCGCCGAACACCGCCGTCGCGTACACGGAGGGTCGCGTCGTGGCTGGCGGCGTCAAGGGCGACACGCAGGTGGCGGCGACCGTCGGGTCGGCGTCCCGGATGAATGCAGCTCAAATGAATGCCGCGCCGACGCGTCTCAAGAGCATCCCGAGCGCGACGGCGGCGTCGGTGACGGAGCCGCTGACGGTGCTGGTCAACGGGCGCAGCGCGAGCGCGTCTGAGATTCTCACGGGCGCGCTGCGCGATAACTGCCGCGCCACGGTGGCGGGGTCGCGGACGTACGGCAAGGGCCTGATCCAGAGCGTGTACGAGTTGAGCGACGGGTCGGGGCTCGTGCTGACGGTGGGCAAGTACGTCACGCCGGGGCTGCACGACATCGATCGCGCCGGGATCGATCCCGATTTCGCCATGTTCCCGGGGTTTGAAAAAGCCGGTGAGACGCTCGACGCGTGCCGCGTGCCGCAGAGCAAATGAGCGCGTAAGGAGGGTGGCACGTAGAAGTGACGACGAGCGAGAAAATCACATCAAGATCGATGTGTATCACGCGGATGTTCTCGTGTATCACGCGCCGCTAGAGTAGTGCGTGTTTACCCGAGTAGTGAGGTTGATGAAACCTGAGACATCGTCACGTCGCTTTCGGTTTCCGCGCGCTCGACGGCGCCGCCGCGAAGGTCTTCGCGGCGCGTACGAGCGCGGCGAGCGGCGGTACCTTCGCGATCACGGGTTTGGTTTTCTCGTCCAGCATGCTCCAGAACTGCCGGTGGTAGTACCCCGCGTCGTAGTACGTGTACTTGATCCGGAACACGGTGTTGTCCGGGCACGATTTCCGGCGATGGAGTAAGATGATCAGCGCCGCCGCTCTTACGAACGAGCGTCGCGGCGTGAAGAGCTCGGCTAACGCGATGGGGAGCGTGGAGATCTCCGTCGTCGCGCACGTCATCATCGCCCTGTGCATGTTCTCCTGCGCGTGTTGAAAGAGCGCCGCCCCCCCCGATTTCATCCAAAACCCCGTGTGCCCGAAGTGCTTGTTCAGGATGGTGCCCGCCTGGTACGCCGCGCACGTCGCCAGCGGGAAGAGCACCGTGGGGATCGGGCGGCCGGGCAGGAAGATGAGCGCGTAGGCTGAGTACTGGAACCCGTTCGAGTCGACGATCGGGTCCATCACCGCCTTGACGCCGGCGAGCGTGCGCGAGGGCGGGCGCTTCAGGCTGTACGCGATGCGGTACAGGAAGCCGAGCAGGGCGCTGACCAGCGCGGCGCGGAAGGTGAGCGAGCCCAGCGCTGCGCGCGCGTTCCTCGTGCCGGGGATCGGAAGCGTCGCCAGAGCGCACGCGAACGAGTTGACGCAGACCGAGAGCGTCAGCGCCAGAAACACGCGCGTGCGCGTGTCCATCTTCGGGGGTGTCGCGGATGTTCCCGACATCGCGGCGGCGCGCCTCGACGGCCGGGGCGAGACGCGCGACCCGCGCCAGATCGACTGAGATCTGAGAAGCAAAACGACGGTTCGAGAAAAAAACGCGGGAATCGTTTCAGACATCTCGTGTCGGTGCGGGCGCGGTGAGGCACTTCGCGCCCGCGCGGCGCGCGATGACGTCCGCGTCCTCGCTTCGCGACGTCGACGCGATCGTCGTGGGCGGCATAGCCCGCGGTCCCGACTCGACCGGCTGCGACGCGCACGTCGCGCGACTCGTCCGCGGGCTGGAGCGGAGCGGGCTCGCGGTCGGCCGGGTGGATGGCTCGGACGGTGCCGCCCGAGACGCGCTGGCGGAGGCGCTGACGCACGCCGTGCGTCTCGGCGAGGACGAGTCTCGAGCGGCGAGCCAAGGGCCGGGCGCGACGACGCGCGCGGAGCGACGCGCGCGACCGCGCGCGCTTCTCATCGTCGGCCTGGACGCGAAAGGCGCGGTGGATGCGTCGGCCGCCGCGGGCGTGCTTCGCGACGAGAAGTTGCGATGGCACGCGCGTCGCTTCGCCGCGCGCGGCGGCGTCGTGCTCGTGAACGGCGTCGGCGGCGCGCTGGACGCCGCGCTGCAGGAGTGGTTCAAGAAGCCCTGGACCTCGGGCCTGACGCGGAGAAACCGCGAGTGGCGCTACAACGACGACGCCGCGTGGGGGGAGGGGTACTTTGCCAGGTTCAACGCGTCGTCGGAAAACGGCGCGCCGCCCGTCTCCTTCGCGCTCGCCGCCGCCGCCGAGCTCGAGAGCGTCTCCCCCGCCGAGCGCGTGTACTTCGCGGAGGCGCCTAAAGAAGACGCACGGCTCGGGTCGAGGGTTCCGACGGAAACGAGCGTGAGCGCTGTTAACCCGGGACGAAAAGAAAAAAGGGAGCGAACGTTCGCGTGGAGCGGGTACAGGCACGACGACGACGCCGAGAAAAACGCCTCCTCGCGAAAAAGTCGCGCGGGCGTCGCCGTGAGCCTCGGCGCTTACGGCGGCGGTCACGTCGGGTGTTTCGCGGACCTGAACATGGAGCCATGCACCGTCTCGGCGCTCACGGCTTTAGTTCTCGCGGCGCCCGGCGCGGGCACGAAGAGCGCGGCGGCGCGGCTGAGGCGTTCGCCGTTGCGCTCGGAGTTCACGGACGCGCCGGGTCTGGACGCCGACGGCGCTTTTTTTTCGCTCGAAAAAAAAAATAAAAACGCGCCGTCCAAGCGCGCGTTCGTCGCGTACGCGTTCGTCACGACGCTCGTCACGGGGGCGTTCTTCGTATTCCTCGCGCGTCTCATCGTGCGTTCGAACCTGTGACGGCAAAAACGCGCCAGACGTGTACGAAAGTATCAGTAGTGACTATCAGATGGGCGTATTATTCATAAAACAGGTCAGAGACTACGCGGAACGCGTTTTTCTTTTACGAGTCGCGGCGATTGTCGTCGCGAACGGTCACGCGGACCCGGGCGGTTCGCGCGCGGCGTCGTCCTTCGCGTCGTCGCGGCTTAGGGTGTCGCGACGTGAAGGCGTCGCTCACATCGCCACCACGGCGGCGGCGGCGGCGGCGGCGAGCGAAGCGACGACCGAGGACGCGCCGCTGGCGGTGGTGGTCGTGTCATCGGTGTTGGTCGTGTCATCGGTGGTGGCGGTGGTGTTGGTCGTGTCATCGGTGGTGGTCGTGGTGGTCGTGGTGGTCGTGGTGGTGGTTTGCGTGGCCGTGGTCGTGCACGTGTCGTAATTGTCCGCTCCGGGGAGGCAGTATCCATCCTTGACCCAGTAGTTTGTGGACCCGTCGCACACGGCGGTCAGATCCTTGTCCGAGTTCTTCGTCCAAAAAACGTTGGTACTGCCGCCGTTCAGGTCGTTGATTTTGGCTTTCCAGCAATTGAACACGCCGGGAACGAAAGCGGGGTACGTCTTGCCGGTGTTGCTAGTCTTTGATACGCCCTTGTTCCCGTTCGTCGTGGTGGCTTGGATGATTTGCGAGTGGTAATGGTACGCGTAGTCGCCGTGCGTGTGGCCGCCGCAGTTGTCGAGGCCGGTGCTAAATCCGGGCGCGGCGTTGGAGAGGTACCTGCCGTAGATCAAAGGACCGTCGTACGAAAAGCCAATCACCGGAGGGTGCACGGTGAGGTCCTCGTTACCGCTGGAGTCGGTGTAGTTCTCCGCGGAGTACAGGCACTTCCCGGCCGTCGCCGAGAACGGGTCGCCGTGCAAGTGCGGCTGCCCGCCGCCCTGGCCGACGTGCTCGTTGCACGAGTCCACCTCGCACGACTCCAACGTGATCTGCAACGTGTTGGAGTACAAGGGGTAGATGCTCTGCCCGGTGACGCTGATTCCGATGCCGGCGTCCGAGGGCAGGGCGTAGGAGTTCGTGCCGTCGTTGAAGTATCGCCCGGCGTCTCCCTGCCCGGTGGCCTGTGCACACTCGGTCTCGCCGGAGGCGAGCGTGCACTGATCGAAGTAATCTTTGTTCTGGAGGTCATCGTCCGTGGACCAGAGTTCGTACACGGATTCCAAAGGAAACGCCTGCGTCTCCAGGCGAGGCATCGTGGCGGAGATCTCGCCGGTGACACAGGCCGAGCCGTCAGAGGCGGTGCCGCCCGGAGCCTGGGAGATGTCGTCCATGTCCGTCGCCCAGCCAGGCTTCATCGTGGTCTGCAACACCAAGTAGCGATCGGTGCAGTACGCGGCGACCACGCCTCCTTCCCCGTTGCGACCGACGTTGATGTTCGCCGCGAGCCACGCGCTCGTGCACTTCGCGTCGGCGGTGTTCTGCGTGCAGGTCTGCGTCTTGACTTTGGCGAGCTCGGTGGCGATGTTCATGTCTGCCACCGCGGAGTTATCGCACTTGGCGAGACTGCTGATGTCCGTGCAGTACGAAGGGCCGCACACCACAGACGTGGTATCGGTGCACGTGGTGGAGTCGACGGAGTTGCACTGGTGCGCGGAATCGGAGGGAAAGAGGGAACGAGCGTGCGTCAGCATTCGGGCGTTTCGGTGTCGGCAGGAACGAAGGCGACCCGACGGCGACACGCGAGGGACGCGTCGAGCGACGCGTCGAGCGGGACTTCGAGCGACGCGATGGGCTCTGCGCGGTGCGCACGACGAGCTCACGTGACGCGTCTCCGTGCGCCGCGGTGGCGACGAATGATGATGTCGGGCGTTTTCCTCGGACCGAGAAACGGGCGCGTTGAACGCGTCGCGAACGTACTTGGCAGTCGGCGGTGAGGGGGTACGTCTCGGAGATCGCGGCCGCGTTGGCGGTCGCGACGCCGAGGGCGGCGATGGTTGCGACGCGAAGCATCGTGCGCGAGGCTGCGGGGGTCGGACGCGCGTCGGTTCGTGCTTGAACGCGCGAACCCGAATGCGCCCTTCGGGGGGGGGCCAAGCTTCGTAAAAAGCGTTCAACACAAGTATCTTTTTTATCAGACTGAATGTGCGTTCATGACGGTTCGTGATAACAATCGTCTCGATTCGCGGTCACAGGTCCATCTGCCGGATCCACGGGATGTCCCCGCGGTCGGCTTCCGTCTGCGCGGCGAGCGCGGCGTTCGCCGCGGCGGAAGCGACGCCGCCGTTCGTGTTCTTTTCGGACGGACGACCGCCAGTCGCCCGCCGCAGCGCCTCGTGCGCCGCCAGCTTGCGTTCCTGCAAACGGCGCTCATCTTTGAGCGCGTAGGCGACATCTTCCATAGGAACGTTGAGGCAGACTCTTTGAGCGGCTCTGCGCCTACCCGGGTCCGCTAGGAGCAGCCCGCTTGAAGCCAAACGGCACGCGATGCTTACCGCCGCGCCCGCCGGGGGCTCAGGCTCGGCGTGCGCCCGGCACAGCTGCACGTGCCTGCGCATGACGTTTGACACGCGCGCCTCGGTGACGCCGCTCGCGCGCAGCTCTAAAAGTAAAGCGCAGAGGAAGATGCGGTCGTGGCGGCTCGCCGCCTCGAGCATGCGCATGTGCGGCGACTGGAACATCTCGAACATGGCAGCCTTGATGTGCTGCATCACCACCTGCGCTTTGTCCAGCGCCGCGACGCGGCGGCGGCGGCGGTCGAGCTCGACATCCGCCGTGGAGAGATCGCCGTCGTTTGAGTGAACAGTCTCCGCCTCGTCGAAGCTCCTCCCGGCGAGCGTCTCGGCGAGCTCGGCGGCGCGGCGGCAGAGCTCGAGGACGCGCCGCGCGTCTCCCGAGACGGCAGCCACCTTCCTGGACGCGAGCTCGACGGCGACAGCCTCGAACGCCGAGTCGTTTTTTTCTTCGACGACGTTCTTTCGTAGAGGTTCCGACGTTGTTTCGGGAGGACCCGAGAGTCCTCCGAGACCGAGAGTACTCGACTTCATCGAACGCGCGTCGTCTAGCCTGGCGTGTACGATTTTTTTGAGCTGCTCGGCGGTGTAGGGCTTGAACACCACCTTGTTGTTCCCGAGCCGGGACGAGATCTTCGGCATTAAGCGCTCGGGGAGGTCCAGCGTGTTGGCGATTCCTAAGATGACCAGCCGCGACGCGCGGTGCGTGGGCCAGTCGAACAGGTTGTACAGCAAAGATGATGAGCGCGTGACGAGAAGGTCCATCTCGTCCGCGACGAGAACCGTCACGCGCCCGTCCGCGCCTCGGCCGTCTCGAAAGCGCGCGTCCAGAACCTCGCACGCGCGGTCTGGACCGAGACGCTCACCGAGAAGCTCCTCGGCGATGGCGCTGTACGCGTGTTTGGGGGTCTGTAGCCGCAAACCGTTGAGCTCGACGTGGTTGAACCGCGGGAGGTACCCGTCGCGGCTCTTCTTTCTTAGCGCGCGAATCACTTCGCGCACAGTCGCGGTTTTGCCAGTCCCAGGAACGCCCGAGATGTACATGCTCCGACCGCGACACGCGCTGCCCTCGTTGATCGCTTGCTCCACGAAATCGTAAATCTTAGCCCGCTCATGTTCGCGACAAGGCATAGAACCGGGCGTGGTGGCTAACGAAAGCGCCACGCGAGCGCGCGACAGCTTGGTCGCCGGCGCCTCGCGCTCGACGACGCGAATCGCCATCGCGCCGAGGCCCATGACGCCGGCTTCGCCGGAAGCCGCCGCGGCTTTACGGCGAGACGCGGTGATGTGGCGGCTCACCGCGCGACCGCGGAGGGCTCGTTTGTTGCTTTTGTCGCTTTTGTTCGCGTTTTTTTTCCCATTCTTACGTCGCGCGGCGTTCCACTCGCCGCCGTCGTCCTCATCCTCCGGCGCGTCCGACGCGTCGGAGTCGTCGCCGAAATCGTCGTCGTCCAGGTAGCGCTCCTCGCCCCGCGCCAGGCGCCCGCTCCGGCCGCGGCCCTCGTCGTCCGAGAACTCGTCATCCTCCCATTCGTTTCTACGCTTGAACCGCTGGAAGTGCGCGTCGTACGTGTACTCGCACAAAAACACGTCCTCGCCCGCGGCGCGAGCCGCCGCCACAGCCGCCGCGTCCACGGAATCCTCGTCGTCGTTCTCATTCGCCGCGACGGCGGTCTCCGCGACGCGGTTGAGATCCCCTTCGCCCGCGGCGGCTTTCGCCGCGACGGCGCGGCGTCTGGCCGCGCTCGCCGCCTTCGCCGCGTGTCGCGCCGCGTCCCGGAACTGCTGCGGCGGCAACACGGTGGCGCGCTTCAGCAGCGCGTCCACGTTGTTCTCGTCGGTGACTCCGGTGAGGAACACCTCGCGCCGCGCGTGGTGCGATCGACGACCCGTGTGCGTCTCTTCCGGCGTCGCGAACCAGCGCCCCACGAACTTGAACTCGCTCCCCTCGCTCCAGATGTTCTCGATCCGGCACAAATGCAGCCGCCCGTCGAGAAACTCCGAGCACGCCGTGCGCTTGCGCGTGCGCTCGTCCGGCGCGGCGACGCCGTCCTCCGAGGCGAGGCACATCGGGCACACCCACTCCGCGTCGGGAACCTCCAACAGAGGCGGCGTCAAACAACCCAGGTGCCACCCGCGCAGGCACCCGTCGCACTCCAGCATCACGTCGCCTTCGCCTTCGCCTTCGCCTTCATTCCGCGATTGCGTCACACCGCTCGGGCCGTGCGTCGTGCCGCACGCCGCGCAAATCTCCTCGGCGTCATCGTCCAGATCGATCGTTTTGTCCGAGATGACGTACGCGCAGTCGCCTCGGCGGAACACCTCGCCGTCCACCTTGACGTACTCCCAGGGCGTCCTCGGCTTTTTCTTTTTCTTCTTCTTCTTCTTCTTCTCGGCGTCACCGAGAAGAAGCAATTCGCCGTCGACAGGTCTGTCTTGCTGACCACCGCGCTTCTCCTTCTCCTTCTTCTTCTTTTTCGTATTTTTCGCGTCGCCGACGAACGCGGAGACGGCGAGCGGCGCCGCGACGGAAACCGCGGAATCGTTTTTCTTCGTTTGCTTCGCTTTATTTTTCTCCTTCGAGGCGGCGTCGCCGAACGCGTTGTCGAAGAGTCCGTAGTGCTTGGCAGCCTCCACTTTCGAGCGGAACCGCACACCCTGCGGGTTGCGGAAGTAGTGGTACCCCGAGCCATCCGTGGACCGCGTGTGGCGCTCCACCGTCCAGCCGGGCGCCAGCGGCGCGCCCCCGAGGTCCACGAAGTACTCCGAGAGGTCGTCGAGCTCCTTGCACCCGAGGCTTTTTTTCGGCTTCGGCGGAGGCTTCGGCGGAGGACGCGTCGTGTCGGCGGTTCGCGCGGAACGCGCGTCCGCGGACAATTCGTCGTTCCCGGAAGGCCCGCGAGCCTTTTCGGCGCCGGATTTCCGCTTAGGGTCGGTTGACGACTTCGGCGGCTTCGAGGACGAGGGCGCCGTCTCGGCGACAGCTCGTTCCGATCGGTTCGGGTTGGCCGACGCGTTTGCTTCCGTCTCGCCCGCGGGCGCGGTGCCCCGCGCGCCCTGGACCTGCGCCAGCAACGCCGACTTTTCCGCTTTCCGCGCCTTCTTCGCCGCCCTCCTCTCCTCCTTGCTCATCGCGCGGCCGTCCGCGCCCGCCTCGCCCGAAACCGCGGGCGCGTCCCCGTCCGCGCGTCGCTTCTTCTCGCGGCGCACGCCATCGGCGTCTTCGCGCGCGAACACCTTCGGAGGGGCTTTCTGCGCCGCGTTCGCGCCGCGACGCGCGCGCGTGGCGTACCCGGCCATCGCGCTCGGGGAAAGTCGCGCGCACCGCCCGTCCGCGACGCCCGCGTCTCGACGTCGCCGCGTCCCGTTGTGAACGCGCGCGAGATCTCGCGCACGTTTGAAAAACTTGGCACCCTTCGTCAGTTCGTCCGAAACGAAGTCTCGTCTCGTCGTAGACGCGTTTTCGTGGCCCAACCCGCCCAACCCTTCCGGACGCGTCGACGACAGTGTTTCGCGCGCGCGTCCTCCTCGACCGCGAGGCCCTCGCGCCGCGCCGCTCTCGCGCGCCGGCCATGTCCGCCACCGCGATGGCGTCGGCGAGCGCGCGAGGCGCGCCTCGTGCGTCGCCTGGCCGAACCACCGCGCGCGGACGCGATCGAGGGAATCGGCACCGCGTTCCGCGACGCCGCGCGTCCCGAGACGCCCCGCGACGCGTGACCGCCGTCGCGGGGGCCGCGTCCTCTTCCTCGTCCGCGACGAAGACGGTGTGGATCGAGACCACGAACGTCCAGGTGCTCCTCGCTTCGCTCGAGTCCGGGCTCACGACCACGGCTCTGTTCGCGGGTCCCAACGCCGCGCTCGCGGACGATTGGCGAAACGTCGGGAGGTTCGACGTCGTCAGACTCGACCTTCCAAGCGGCGTGCTGTTTTCCGCGGAGACTCCGGAAGAATCTTCCGAAGCGGACGTCGCTTGGAACGCCGTGGGTGTATCCTGCGCCGTCTCCTCGCCGGAGGACGTCCAAGACGTCGCGCGGCTCGCGGGGGTCGAGCCGCTGGTCGTCGTGGACTGCCAAAGCAAAAGCGCGAACCGAAAAAAAGACGCGGAGAATCTCAATTGGCGTATCATCCCGGCGGAGAATCTCGTGGCGGCGTACGGCTCAAAGCCGGAGTCTTCGCTTTTTTTCTTCGCCGACTCGTTCTTAGACGCGCGCGCCGTGCTGGAGGCGCTGCACGTCGGCGTGGACGGCGTCGTGCTGCGCACGGAGGACCCGAACGAAGCGCGCGCGCTCGCGAGGTACGTTTCCGAAAACGCTTTCGGAGCGCGTGTGACGAATGAAAAAACGATACCTTCGGTAGAGGAAAGAGTCTCCCAGACGTCTTCGTCTTCCGACGATCAAAAAGGAGACCGAAGACGTACCGATATCGATAGACGGATCGATTTCGCGCGCGCGGCGGTGACTCGCGTCGAGATCGTGGGTCTCGGTGACCGCGTCTGCGTGGACTGCACGTCCGCGTTTTCACCGGGCGAGGGTTTACTGGTGGGTTCGTTCGCGCGCGGTTTATTTTTAGCGCACTCGGAGTGCGTTTCTTCGTTCGGGTACGTGAACACGCGGCCGTTCCGTGTGAACGCCGGTCCTCTGTGTTCGTACGTCTTGCTTCCCGGCGGGAAGACGGGGTACCTCAGCGAGCTCAAAGCCGGGGACGAGGTGTTGTGCGTGAAAAGCGACGGGACAAAGTCCACGAAGACGGTGGGGCGCGTGAAGATCGAGAAGAGGCAGATGGTGCTGGTGGAGGCGACGCTCGTGGACGGCGAGTGCGATCTGGACGACGAAGAAGGCGACGACGACTTTCACGACGGCGGCGACGACGGCGACGATTTTTTGTGCGTGGACACGTCGGACGGGACGATGCGCGCGACGACGTACTCGGTCCTCCTGCAGAACGCCGAGACGGTGCGTTTAGTAGGCGACGCCGCGACCGGTGACTCCGTGTCGGTCTCGGCGATGCGCGTCGGGGACGGCGTGCTCGTGCATCGGATGGCGGGGGGGAGGCACACGGGGATCGAGATCGCCGAGGAGGGATGGGAAGAGAGGTGATGTTGACGTGATGATGACCCAGTCTTAAAGTCTTCTGTATCGATAACAAAAAAAAGTGGCGGAAGATTGGTATCACACCGATTGATCGCGTCCCGGTCCGCGTTCCGCGGCGGAGCGTCTTCGTCGGAAGCGGTTCCCGGACTTGCATCGCAAATCTGAAAAAGAGAAAAAGCATTTTTTGCAAAAGTCCAGAGTTCCAACGAGTGGTTTCCTCTCTTCCGCGGTCACAACGCCCGCGCGTCTCGCCGAGCGTCGTCGTTCCCGCGTCGTCGTTCCCGCGTCGTCGTTCCCGGGTCGTCGTCCAGGCCACTCGCGCGCGCAGAGGCGGACCGCGCGACCGACAGACCCCCGGCACCCCCCGGCAGATCTCGCCGAAAAGCGCGCGTCTCGCGCTTCGTCGCGGGGAAGAGAGGAGGATGTCGAACGCCTACCCCTCCGTCCCCACGCAGCCGCCGCGCGGCGCCCCCGACGGGTGCGCGTCCGGCCAGCCCGTGCCCGGCTCCGTTCCCGGGATGACGCCCGCGCACAGACCGACCACCGTGACGCATGTGCAGTACCCCCCCGCGCCCGTCGCGGGCGTGCCCGTGCAGGGCCAGGGCTACGGCGGCTTCCCCCTGGGAAACTACGCGGTGCGGTATCCTCCCGGGCAGGGCGGTCAGCAGCTGCGCATGGCCGACGGCACGACCGTGGTGATCACGGAGGAGGCGGGCTCGATGACGCACGTCATCGTGCGGAGCTACGCGCGCGCCGTGCGTCTCTTCGCCATCGTCGACGCGTTGATAATCATCCTCTACGTAGTCTCCGGTTTCTACTACGCCGCGGCGGCTCTGTTGGGCCCCATCTGCGGGTACCACGGCGCGAAGAACTACGTGCGCGCGCACACGCTGACGTACGTGGTGTTCTGCTTCGTGAACCTGTGCTGGCGAACCGCGGTGTTCATCATGGCGAACACGGTCGCGGCGCAGATCTTGGGATTCCTGATGGTGATGGTGGAGGTGTACATCACGCGGCTGGCGGTGCAGTTTTACAAGTTCATCAAGGAGTTCTCGGAGGAGGACCTCCGGATGCTGCGGCAGATGGACGCCGTGCCGGCGCGCGTGGTGTACTGGTGACGGGAAGAACGAGAACGCATAAAGATTGTAACTGTACGGGGATGGGAGATGGTTTTCGTTCAGCGCGCGTCGACGTCGCGCGCGCCGTATCGACAAAGAAGAAGCGCTTTGTCGATACGCGTCGCGTTTTTCTTTGTCCAGAGGTTTTCTCGCCACGTGGAAGCGTTTTTTGGTTTTTCCCTTGAGTCACAGACCCCGTTGCCGCCCGGTAGTTTCGGGTGCGAAGAGACGACTCCTCGTTTCGCCACGTCGCTTTTCGCACGAAAATCACCGGGAAGCGTTTCGCGCGGTCCGAAACACTCCTCCGCGCGCTCCGGAGACGCACAACCTTCTGCACACCATGAAGACCATCTGCGAATCCTGCTGCGACTCCCCCGCCACGCTCGTGGCGTGCGGCCGCGAGGCCACCGTGCTGTGCGGCACCTGCGACACGCCCAGGTACGCGCCCGCCGCGTGACGTTTCTTTCCGCTTCCGTTTCACGCGGCCGTCGACGGATCACCTCGGCGACCTCGCCGCTGACCCCTGACTCCCGCTTCTCCCGCCGCCCTTCGTCTTCTCTCCCTACGCGCACAGCGCGCAAGGCGAGCGCGTCGCGTTCGTCGCGGGGCCCGAAGACCGAGTCGTGTGCGACATCTGCCAGTCTTCCCCCGCGGTGTCGCTGTGCCACGAGGACCGCGCGTTTTTGTGCCGCGCGTGCGACGCGTCCATCCACAGCGCCAACGAGCACGTCGCCGCGCACAGCCGGTTCCTGTTCACCAACGTCAAGCTGGAGCTCGAGGCGGTCGGGGCGTCGAAGAAGCGCAAGGCGGCGGAGATGAACGACAGAGATGAAAAACCGCGCGTCTCCGTCTCGGGCGACTTCGCGGTGCCGTCGTTCGGGTACCACCAGCTCGAGCAACGCGTGCCCGACGCGCGGCTTCACGCGGAAAACTCTCACTACGACGTCGTCGCGGACGGCCCGAACACGGACCCTTTCGCGGCTGAGTTCCTGCACCTCGACGGCGGCGACGGCAGGCTGGCGAAAAACGGTCACTCGGGCGTACTCGACGACTCGGAGCTTTTCGTCTCGGCGTTTTTCGACGACGCCGGCGCCGGCGCCGACGACTTCGGAGTGGTGCCCGTGTTTTGAGCGGCTCTTTGTCGCGACGTACGACCAAACGCGCGGCGCGAAGGACCAAACGCTGTATTGCTACTTTACTACATAACTACGTACGACCTGTAATAAGAAGGGAAGAAACGAAAGAATACTCCTTTAAACGACAAGTCTCAGTCGCCCCCGCCTCTTTGCTTGTAGTACTTGGTCGCGCCTATGCGGTCCTCCAAGCCGCCTTTCCCGCCGACCGAAAAAGCCTCCTTCTGCGCTTTCTCCAAAAACGGCGCCGCCTCGGAGTGGTGCCTCTCGGGAGCCGAAGCGGCGAGTTCCCCGAGACTCTTCTCGCCTTGAGCGGTGTCCTCGCGAAGTTTCGAGACTCTCAAAGAGTCGCGTTTTTCCGCGTCCGAGGACATAGCCGCCAAACGCGCCAAACGCTCCTCTTCGCTCAGCTTACCGGTCTCGTGCCCAACCGTGTTCCTTCCGCCTCGTTTTTTGTTCGCCCATCGCGCTTCTTTCTCCCTAGCCTCGCGTCTTCGAGCCTCCTCCTCCGCCTCGCGTTCACCGCGCGTGGTCTCGCGCCACTCGTCACGCCGTTCCCGGCGCACCCTCGCGGCGTGTTCGCCGCGCTCGTTGGCGTAGGTCAGCCCGTAACCGGAAGACCCGTCCTGCGCGGTCGCGCCGTCGCGCGCGGCGAGACGCGCGGGTCGCGGCGACCGCGACCGCGGCGACCGCGACCGGTCGCGTCGGTCGCGTCGGTCGTCTTCTCTCCGAGACGCTTCTCTTCTTTTTTCTCTTTCTCTGCCGTCCCGGGACGACGGGCGACGCGCGTCGCGCGACGGCGACCGCGACCTCGACCGCGCGCGTTTACCGCGTTTTGGACGCGAATCCGAATCCGAGGAGGACTCCGAGTCGGACGACGAGGTCGAAGACCCGCGGCGATCGTCTCGGCGCCTTTTCTTTTTCTTCCCTTCGTCTCCGCGCCTCGACGCGTCGCGTCTCCGATCGCTTCCGGCGGCGTATTCAACATCCTCCCCGAGCACTTCCCTGCGCACCTCCGCGCGGATGCGCTCCTTGCGCGCGCGTTTCGCAGCCTTCTTTTCTTCCTTCTTTCGGCGTTTCTTTTCCTTCTTCTCCCTCCGCTTGCGCTCGAGCTCGGCGCGCACGCGCGCCATCTCCGCCGGGTTCGTAGTGATCGCCCTCCGCGCCTCCTGCTCCTGGACGCGCATCGTCAGCAGCGGGTCCGAGTTGAGCTTGTTCCAGGTTTCGTTCTTCGCCATCTCCGGGTTTTGCGCGAGCAGGCTCCCGGGTTTGTCTCGCGCCGCGTCGAGCGCGTCGCCCCCCTTGGGCGCCTCAAACTTCTTCTCCCCCAGCAGGTACGCGTCCGTGTCCTCGGACGGCACGCCCATCCCCATCCCCGGCCCGCCCATCCCCGGCCCGCCCTTGTACATGAACTCCAGGCGCTCCACCTTCTGCACGTGCCCAGCCTCCGCGGCCTGGTCGGTGAGCTCCTGCATCTTGCGCTCCTCGGCAATCTCTTTCTTCATCTCCTCCAGCTTGCGCTCCTCGTGCGCCTTCTCCTGCTCGCGCTTCCACACCTCGGCCTGCATGGGCATGCCGCCGGTGTGCCATGACTTCTTGTTCAGGAACGCTGCGAGGATGGACGCGCGGGGTGGGGTGACGAATGGGGCGAACGTCGGTCAGTGCTCCGTCGCTCGGCGTTCGACGCGGTCGTCGCGGTCGCGGGGCGCCGACTCGAGAAACGGAAAAGCGCGGCGGGCGGGAGCGGGGTGGCGCGCGAGCACGTACCGAGAGCACCCATGTCGGCCGGTCGTGCGTCCCCGCTTCCTCGCTGACGTCTTCTCGGGGTTTGACACCTCCCTGCCGAGCGAGCGGCGCGAGTGGGTCTGAGAGACGGACCAGATCTCTTGGCGGCGTGAGGAGATTGGATTTATTTTTTTTAGGCGGAAGCCCGACGTCGCTTGCTGCGACGCTCGCTTCGGTCGGAAGGGAATTATTTTTTCCTTCGAACGCAACGCACGCGGCGAGCTAACAACTCGCAGACCACGGGGCGCACCGACGCGCCCGCGTGGGTCGTGCTTCCCGCGATGGTCGCGAGGCGCGCGAGGCCCCCGGACTCCTCCGCGGAGGAAGAGTCCACGGACGTGGACAGCGCCAGCGTGGATGACGTCGCTCGCCCCCCCGCGCGCGCGCATTCGGTCCGAAAAAAGTTCCTTCCCTCGTTGAAGGTTGGACAAAGACGCACATCGCCCGACGAGTTGCGCTTGTGGCCCCTGTGCTTCGCGATCGCGATCGAGCGGAGCCAACGTTTGCGGCCGATGATCGCGGTCGTAACCGCGTCGGCGCTCGCGGGCTTACGTTTCCACTTACAAAACACGGACGCGGAGATGGTCTCATCCGCGATAGTCTCCTCGCCGCTCGTCGTGTTCGCCTCGGTGGAAACGACGACGTTAGTGACCGCGTTTTTCGTGTTGCTCCCGTACACCCGCCGCCGCGCCAAACGCGACGACAAGAATTCTACGACTGAACTCGCCGTCGCGGACAGCGCGGTTTTATCATCACTGCCCCCGTCCGTCGCGCGGTTCGTGGTGGGGAGCGGAGTGGCGTGGCGACGCATGGCACTCGCCGTCGCGCGAGACCTGTCGTTGTTCTTAGTGACGTACCTGCTGTGCGTCGCGTTTTTTTTAGGCGCCGACGACGTAGACGCGTTTGTCAGCGGGGACGGTTTGGCGCGGGACGGGGACGCCGGGGACGCGCGGGACGCCGGGGACGGGGACGAGACGTGGCATTTGATGGGGGGGGGGATAAGCGTGCACTCGTACGCGGCAGCGGAAGAGGAGGATTAGCGAGGATTCGCGCTCGCGGAGCTAGAGACGATGAGATGATTCGACGTTTCGCATTTCGCATTTTCGATCGAGACGCGACTTCAAAGGACTTTTTTTTTGCCGTTGCCGAGAAAACGGCCGCCACTCGGAGGTGCCCGGTCCGCGCGCGGATGGCGGGCGACGGCCGTCCCGCGTCGCCCGAGGGGCGGCGCGGGGACGAAGGCGGGGAAGGGGAAGGGGACGGGGGCGAAGTCTGGGATGACGACGACCACGCGTCGCTCCGCGTTCCCTTCGACCAGGAGACGATGTCACGAGCCTTGGACCGAACGCGCGCGAACGCTCCGTCGAACGCCGCCCGAGGCGCCGCGTTCGACGCCGACGTCGACCCCGCATCGCACGGCGTATCGCACGACGCGCGTCGCCACGATACTATCGACCCCGAGACCGCGGCGGACGCGGTTCTGCACGCGCAGAGACGCGCGGTCCTCGAGGCTCGAGCCATCCTCGGTGACGCCGAGCAGAACGCGCGAGACGAAGATCTGCTCCTGGCGGAGGACGTGGCGCACGAGCACCCCGAGGAGGCCACGAAGCGCGCGTTCGCGGCGGGCGCGCTCAAGGATGACCTCGCGACGAAGTCCGCGTGGTGCACAGAGCCGCTCCGGCCGACGGAGGAGGACGCCATGAAGCAACGCGTGTACGAGCGCGTGCACAAGACAAAGTTTCGGCGGAGGCACGCCGTGCACCTCTACGGCGACCCCGACGCGTTCGAGGCGCTGCGGCTCGACGCGGACGCGGAGACGAGGGAGAAGGAAAAGCAGAGGCGCTTCCTGTACGGCGAAGAGAGCCGACGGAAACCGCGAACGGTGGACGACGACGACGACGACGCGTACGGCGGCGGTCGCGTCGGCGGGATTTTATCGGCGGTGTTCGGCCCCGGCGCGCAAGACCCAGACGGCGTCCCGGGCGTCTCTTTCGTCCCCCCGAGCGATACGGCGCGTGGCGCGACCTCGGGCAAGACCCCCGCGGTGACGCCCGCTCGCCCAGTGACGGTCCTCCCCAAGGAAACGGGCCTCTCCGCGACGGCGGGTCTCTCCGCGCGCGCGAAGCAGGAGGAGGTGGCGGCGCTCGCCGCGCTCTCCGCCGAGCTCGAGCGCGTGCCTCCCCACCTGCGCGGTTGCATTCTTCCCCGCGAGCTGGACATCCCCGAGGGCGCGCGCGTGGTGAAGATGGACGGCGGCGAGGCGCACTGCGCCATCCTGCTGGACACCTCGACGACCATACAGCGGGTCCTGCCGAAACACCGCGAGCACCGCGGGCGCGTTTTGATGCTCGGCGCCAACGCGGTAGGCCAGCTCGGAACCGGGGACGCGTCGGACCGCGTCATCCCGGCGACGCTGACGACGCTGACCGACCGCGTCGGGGTCGGGCCCGGCGGGGGCGGGCGCGTCGCGGACTGGGGCGGGGACAGCCTCGGCGGGCACGGAGGGGGTGTTCAGAGAGCGCTGGACGTCGCGGCCGGGTCGAAGCACACCGTGCTCGTCGCCGAGGACGGCCGCGCCGCCGCCTTCGGACAAGACACGCGCGGGTGCCTCGGGCAGGGCGAGTCCGGCTCCGGGCGGCGGTTCCTGCTCCCGCGGATCATGCACTGGGTGTCGCGGGACACCACCAAGGTGGCGCAGTGCGCCGCCGGACAAAGCCACACCGTGCTGCTCACGGCGGACGGGCGCGTGCTGACCCTCGGGGACGGCGCGCGCGGGCGGCTCGGGCACGGCGAGGACGCGCCGGGCGGCGGGTTCCGCTCGAGCTCCGTGCCTCGTCGCGTGGCCGGCCTGGACGGCTTGCGCGTGGTGGGCGTCGCGTGCGGGACGCGGCACACGCTGTGCGTCACGGAGAGCGGTTTGGTGTACGTTTGGGGCGCGAACGAGGCTGGGCAGCTCGGCCAGGGCGACTTCCTGGACCGCTCGGCGCCGGCGCGGGTGCGCCACGAGGAGTGGAACGGCGACACCGCGCGCGCCGACGCGAACGCGTCCGGGGATTCGGATCACGAGCGTTCTCGTGTTTTCGAGCTTCAGGAGCGTTTGCTCGGCCCGCTTCGTGGCGCGAACGCGCGGTTCATCCCGCACGGCGAGGTGAACCGCGCGTTCGCGCAGCCGACGGCGTTGCAGCTGGAGACGGCGGCTCTGCGCCGCGAGGCGCGGCTGGGCATACGCCGCGAGGAGGAGGAGAGCGAGGCGGCGCGCCGCGTCGCCGACGGCTTGGCGCCTTCGCGGCCGAAGAAGTACCCCGTCGTGGCCGCGGTGGGCGGCGACGCGCACTCCGCGGTGCTCACCGCGTCGGGGCGCGTGTACACGTTCGGCGCGAACGACCGCGGGCAGCTCGGGCGCGAGAGCGGTACGAGCGAAGAGTCACGAAAAAACGTCTCGGAAAGAAACGTCCCCGGTTTCGTCTCGGCTCTGTCGCACGCGCGCGTCACGCACGTGTCTTGCGGCGACGCGCACTGTGTGACCCGGACCGCGCTCGGTGTAGTGTTCGTGTGGGGCGCGAACGATTGCGGGCAGTGCGGCGACGGCGTCTCCGTGACGGACAAACGCGAGCCGACGCTCTTCGTCCCCGCGTTTTCCACTGAGGAGGCGCGCGTCGCGCCGCGATGGAAACTCGACCGCGTCGCGCGACACCCCATGTTCGGCTTGACGTGCGAGAGCGTCTTCGCGTGCGGCGCGTCCACGTTCGCGGTGGTCACCGGGGGACACCGCGTCTTCGCGTGCGGCGCGGGCGTACCCTTCGACGCCGCGCGCGCGAAAGAAAAGCCCGAAAAGCCCGAAAACGAAAAGCCCGCTCTCGAAGGCGGCGGCGCTAGAGAGAAGGAAAACGTGCACTCGAACGCGCCGAGCGGCGCGTTCGCGCCGACTACGACGTTTTCGAAGATGCTCTCCGTGC